>Ga0123352_10010449_pt1 | contig 14562 bp, 13 predicted proteins | sample TergutLab28metaG_FD_89700 | JGI IMG/M metagenome (GOLD analysis project Ga0123352, IMG submission 89700) | Labiotermes labralis P1 segment gut microbial communities from Petit-Saut dam, French Guiana - Lab288 P1 | ecosystem: Host-associated > Arthropoda: Insects > Digestive system > Gut ... | reverse complement strand
TGACGCTGGCAGTGAAGTGAGAGAGCGGTGTGAGGTGGTGCATGGTGAGGTGGTGCATAGTGTGGTGGTGCATGGTGAGGTGGTGCATAGTGAGGTGGTGCATAGTGTGGTGGTGCATGGTGAGATGGTGCATAGTGTAGTGGTGCATGGTGAGGTAGTGCATAGTGTGGTGGTGCATGGTGAGGTGGTGCATAGTGTGGTGGTGCATGGTGAGGTGGTGCATAGTGTGGTGGTGCATAGTATGGTGGTACATGGTGAGGTGGTGCATAGTGTGGTGGTGCATAGTATGGTGGTGCATAGTGTGGTGGTGTAGAATGTGGTGGTGCATGGTGAGGTGGTGCATAGTGTGGCGGTGTAGAGTTTGGTGGTGCATGGTGAGGTGGTGCATAGTGCGGTGGTGCATGGTGAGGTGGTGCATAGTGGTGGTGCATGGTGAGATGGTGCGTGGTGAGATGTTGCAAGGTGTGGTGGTGCATAGTGTGGTGGTGCATGGTGAGGTGGTGAATGGTGTGGTGGTGCAAGGTGAGGTGGTGCATGGAGAGGTGGTGCATAGTGTGGTGGTGTATGGTGAGGTGGTGCATAGTGTGGTGGTGCATGGTGAGATGGTGCGTGGTGAGATGTTGCAAGGTGTGGTGGTGCATAGTGTGGTGGTGAATGGTGTGGTGGTGCAAGGTGAGGTGGTGCATGAAGAGGTGGTGCATAGTGTGGTGGTGCGTGGTGAGATGTTGCAAAGTGTGATGGTGCATAGTGTGATGGTGTATGGTGAGGTGGTGCATAGTGTGGTGGTGCATGGTGAGGTGATCCCAACCGCTAAGGCTTCAAGCTTCACACTGCAGTACTTTCCGTATTATTTGTGATGTTCCAAGTACAGCTGTCTTTTGTAGTGAATCTATCGAGTGTTTTCCTGGTACAGCTTCCAAATTTTTCCAAGCTTCTCGTTACAATTCCAGTGGCTCCAATTATTACTGGTACAATTGTACAGTTCAGGTTCCACATTCGTTGTATCTCTGTACATAAACTCTTGTATTATTATTATTATTATTATAGCTGAATGAGGCAACAGGGGAGTGGAGAAAACTGCATAATGAGGAGCTTAATGATCTGTATTCCTCATCCAATATTGTGCGGGTGATAAAATCGAGAAGAATGATACCGGTGGGGCACGTGGCGCGTGTGGGGGAGGGGAGAGGCGTGAACGGGGTTTTGGTGAGGAAAGCTGAGGGAAAGAGACCACTGGGGAAACCCAGGCATAGATGGCGTATAATATGAAGATGGATCTTCGGGAAGTGGGATGTTTGGGTATGGACTTGATCGAGCTGGCTCAGGATAGGGACACGTAGCGGGCACTTGTGAATGCGTTAATGAACCTTCGGGTTCCATAAAATGCGGGGAATTCCTTGACTAGCTGCAAACCAGTTAGCTTCCCAAGAAGGATTCTGCTCCATGGAGTAAGTAAGTAAGTAAGTATTATTATAGCCGGGGGTTGGCTTTGGCCCAAACCCGGTAAGTTCCTCACCCTAAGGACGCAACGTCTGCGTAACGACCTGCAGTACATTACTTTCTTCCAACCTCGCGTGATCGGAAAAAAAAATGTAATGAATAGGCCACACGAGCTGAAGTAATGGAAACCATGCACACCAGGCAGGTCCATTCTGTGCCCGGTACATCCTCATGACCCTTGTAACAATGGTGTGTTCGTTGCAGAAACAGGACTGCCAATGTTGTAACACGAAATGTAGTACAAAAATCTTATATGGGCGATCTTTACATTAAGAATACACCGTGTTACGGTACGAGAGTATATAGTGATTTATCATTCCGAATTACTTCAAATCAGAAAATAAATTGGTACAATACGGAAACAAATTCATTTAAATCAAAGATTAAATTGTGTTTATGCAACATGGACGCAATCCGAAGACAGACAGCCTTTGATATGGTATATTTGTTAACTGCAATTGGGTTGCCAACCGGTGGCAGCAGTACAGTACACATTGACACACAAACAATACACAGAACGACACACAGAACGACGCAAAAAATAAACAGAATGACACAAAACAAACAATACACAGAACAACACACAGAACGACGCAAAAAATACACAGAACTGCACAAAACAAACACTTCACATAACAACACACAGAACGACAAAAAACAAACACTATACAGAACAACACACAGAACGACACAAAACAAACAATACACAGAACAACACACAGAACGACGCAAAAAATACACAAAACAAACACTTCACATAACGACACACAGAACGACAAGAAACAAACAATACACAGAACAACAAACAGAACGACACAATAAACAATATACAGAACAACACACATCTCTTACTGCAAATGCAATAGCGGCTACATGTTTCGGCTGCACAAAGCACTCGTCATCAGGCCGAATGTATAAGGAAATATAAAATAGAAAATTATAGAGCTGTAGCAATACATAAAATTATAAAAACTACAGCAAAAAAATTTACATTCAGATGACCGTGCATCGTGATTCTTATAATAAAACCAAGGAGATGCACTAATTTCTCAAATTTATTTTTGGAATAGAACTCTACATGTTTCGGTCAGGTTTTCTGTCCATCATCAGGAGTAGAGTACTGTATACACAGCAGTAAGTATAGGTAACACTACAATTTTAAAAATAGGTAAAATTACTTATGAATACATATGTACATTGTAATTACATTTTTAACCATGTTGTAGGTAAAATTCTGTTATATAAAAAATAAAATAGCAAAAATATTCCAGAAAATACAATAGATTCTGCCGATATAGTAAAATTATATGTTTACATTCCAGGTTTTGCTGACTGCTTGGTAGCGGGATCAGGAGGGAGCTGGTTTGGTTGTGTTTTTGGTGGGGTATTGATCGGTTGGTCTCATGGGAAGTGGCTTATGGAATGTGTTATAGATCAGCTGGTATGTGGGATTATCTTCACCTACGTATTTTTCTAAAATAAGCTGCTTGTGTTGGTGATATGTCTCCATATACAGTTGTTCGTGTGGTAATAATAGTGAAGTTTTGTTGATATGTTTAAATAAGGTCATGGTGTTATTGATGGAGCCTTATTCGTGTTTGTTGTTTAGGATGTGTTTTGCATAAGCCGATTGGGGTTCTTTGTGTCTTATATATGTTATGTGTTCCTGATATCTCTGGTTTAGACTTCGACTTGTTTGTCCAATATATGACATTTGGCATGTGTTGCACTTAATTTTAAAGATGCCGCTCTTGTCCATTTCCCGAGTATTATTAGCCAGTTTTGGTTTTGTGCGTTGTTGTAGGATATTGGTACCTTTAAAGGATATTCCTGTATTAGTATGCTTGAATAGGTTTGTGAATCTCCTTATTCTTGGGCTGCACTATGTGAAGGTTGTCCTTTTTTTCCGTTGGTTGGGGAATGCACACCCTTCGTCTTCCGGAATACACACCCTTCCGTGTTCCGGAATGCACAACATTCCGTCTTCCGCAATGCACACTTTTGTGTGTCCCGGAATCACACTTTTCCGTGTTGGGGAACGTAAACACTTCCGTCTTCCGGAAGGCACACACTTCGGTCTTCCCGAATACATACCCTTCCATGGACCGGAATGCACACCCTTCCGTGTTCAATCGTTATGTCTTACTGCAGACAATGACGACTGAAAAAGAACTGCGCAGACTTCTCACAATGCACATAATCACTCAAAAAGCTCTTATGGATACCTAATCTACCGAATTCTTTCCAAACCGGAAGAATACTGTAGAAAAGTGTGGGGAATTTTTTTCAGTCCTTAAGTAATATATGTGTTCGACTGACCCATTTGCACAAAATTCACACCTCCTCAACAGCATCTCACTGAGGTTTTTCCCGACTACACTTAAGCCCTGAAAAAAAAAAGGTTTCACTTTTACTGTGTCGATTTACCGCAGGTTCATAATTCATAAGTACCACTCTGTGGAGACTTCGTGCACCGACTTTCACAAAAGTCGGTTAAGAAACATAAAAACTACGGGCAGAAATTCATTTAAGCTCTCAGATAAGGTACGGCTGTCACTGCGCTGATTTTCGCGAATCTCGCATCTACTCGACAGCCTTGTGTAAAGAATGCCTGTATTGAATACAATAACATAAACAGCCAACTAGATGCAACAATAGCAAAATTTTTGATAACTACAATCAGATCAACGTGTTTCAGTCGATAGTTTCGCCCTTCCTCAGGAGCATTGGGCTGTGTTTACAGCTTGTGGTATAATGCACCGACGATGCTGCCTACAGGTCTCCAGCAGGCAGCATCGTCGGTGCTTTATACCACAAGCTGTAAAAACAGTCTAGTGCTCCTAAGCATGGACGAAATTATCGCCCGAAACATGTTGAGCCGATTGTATAAAATTTGTTATTGTTGCATCTAGTTGGCTGTTTATATTATTGTACCAGTGACGCACGGTCACAAAAACATCCAATCAAAAGTCTGTATTGAACTTCAAGAAAATACGGCAAACGGTTTAGCCACCGATACTAGGTAATAGAAGGACGGACGGACGGATGGACTTAATCTCTATATAAGGATTTGCCGTTTATTCTATAAAGAAACCCTCACAAAAATTAATGGTAACTGGGAGGTGGTTGCAATTTGCACGTCAACTTATCGCCATATCTAATAAATCAGTGAAAATATTCAATTAAAATTTGCTCTTTTGAGACTAAACTAAAAATTTTCGGGGAGAGACACATCTTTCAAATTTGTGCTACCCTGCTGGCGGCTTACCAAAGTCACTATTCAGTTCCTTAGGTCTCCGGCGATGGTACATGACTCAACGACAAATTATTTTTCGGACCTCGTCGATCATCTAATTTTTGAAAAAGCAATACTTTTCGGTAGCCCACTTTGATTCCTTCTTCAGACAAGGAAGCACATAAACCGGTGACTCCCTTAACTCGCTGGGCCAGGTGGCTGCAAATGTCTCGATCTAAGGGATCCACCAGTTTACGTGCTTTCCTTTACGTGAAGACGGAAGCAGAGCAGGCTTCCGAAACGTCGTGCTCTTTCAAAAATTAGACTATAGACAAAGTTCAAACAAACGAGACTGTGTCAGTAGAATCTGTATGTCGTCTCGTCCTTCCTGTAAGGCGCCCAATACACTCTGAGTTAAACTGAGCGATTTTACTTTGTGACAATTTACCTGACGGAAAAACTGAGTAAACTGCGTAGTTTTGACAGGCAATAGCGCAGGCCTAAGAATTGTCCTTTCCAGTCGTCTTTCACACATAGAAATGCGCAGTTCACTCAGGGAATCCCACAGTTTCCTCAGTTTACCTGCCAACACCACGATGGCATCATCTCAAGGCACATCCGTTTCTAGCAACTCCTTCAGCAGATGAGCATCGCATGATATATTCCTTTTCAAATACCACTTCTTACTCCACATTTTACGCTTTCTTTTCTTCCTTCCGGATAACATTATGGCCGATGTGGCTAGCAAACAGCAAACGAAAGCCTTGTTTTTATCCACCATAGTCACACGCACAAGAAGACACATAGAACTGACAAAAACATTGACAAACCTGATGGGAAAACTGTGTTGTGCTAGAGAACATTCAGTTTAGTTTTTCGTGCAGTTTTTTACAGATTTAAACTGCACAGTTTAATTTATTTCAGTAATTAACCAACTTTATGCACAAAATTTTTGTTTTACAATAAGTTTATTTCATGCCTCTACACGTTTCGAGCACATGTGCTCATCATCAATACGTCAAAATTGCATCACACAGCCTCTGGTATCATACAATTTTGACCTGATGATGATGAGCACATGTGCTCGAAACATGTAAAGGCATTCAATAAACTTATTGTAAAACAAAAATTTTGTGCATCAAGTTGGTTAATTACTGAGATAAATATACTAAGACGCACGGTCAGCAAAACGCCAAAATTTGAACAGTTTAACTTAGAGTGTAAGGGGCCCTTTAGACGCATTCAACAAATGCGTCATCACAGAAGGCATTTCAAGACGGTCAAGCGAATCCATCTGTCACACAGAGCAGACTCTCCTCAATGTCAGGTTCCTCCATGAACTAACTGCACGAGTTTCGGCACAAATCGTTATACAGGTCTAATGATAAGAAACACAAGTGTTTGGAACAACGATTAAAAAAGAACTAAACGCTAAGGACGCTACGTGTGCATTATGAGATGAAAAACATCTTCCGAAAACACAAAAGTATTACCGAAAATAACTCCTTCACCCCCAGTAGACCGAAATTCGAAAACCGTGCTACAAAATGCCTGTGTTTCATAAGCTTAGTTCTTGCATTTCCTTGTAGACTCGGCCTCTGAAGCTTGGCCTTGCAATTAGTGTTCACTCCGTAAAAGCTTACGATAAAATATGTAAACAACGCCTAGGCTCTATAAAGGTAAAAAGTAACGCTTTTACTCCTGAATTCTTGGCATTAAAAAGTACCTTGGCTATGTAGGTAGAAGTGAGATTTAAAGTCTATGTTCCAGAACTTGACAATAGGATGAGTTGCTTCGAAACAGCTCACTAGGGCGCCTTGCAAACTGAGCCGTGAAGATGTTCAAATATTTTTCGATGTGGACAACGGTTAATTAAAGCCCGCACAAAACAAATGCTGACCCTACCGTCATTAGCACAGCCCCACCTTCCATAAAAGAAATCCCATTACATCCGCAATATCGCAAGCAAAGGATTTTTAAAATAAGTGAAAATGATAAGCAAATACAGGGTGTATCTTTCCAACAATATTGTGCATACTTTATATGTACATATAAGCGTCCTTTACGACGGGGATGCGTTCTGAGAACGCCATGAAGTGTACTTACACAAACCTAGACAGTACAGTATAGCCTGTGGGCCGGGTGGCGTAATCGGTACAGCGATGGGCTACGGGCTGAATGGTCTGGGGATCGAGTCCCGGTGGGGGCGAGATTTTCCGCACCTGTCCAGTCCGGCACTGGGACCCAACCAGCCTCCTGTAGAATGGGTACCGCGTCTTTTACGGGGTAAAGAGCGGCTGGGGCGTGACGCTGAACCCTCACCCCTTCTAGTGCCGTGGTCAAGAAAGAGTAGAGCTATACCTCTACTTCCCCTATGGGCGGTACGGTGTACAGAGCCTCAGTTCGTGTACAAGGGTGCACTTTACCCTTTTTTACTGTGTAGCCTACTACACACGTAGGCTCTATGGTGTAGCCTATTGCTCCTAGGCTACAAACTTTTACAGATGTTACTGTGCTGAATACTGTGGGCAATTGTAACACTGTGGTAAGTATTGTAATATTATATTATAATATTATAATCTTATGGGACCACCGTCGTATATGCGATCCGTCGCTGACCGAAACGTCGTTGCGCGGCGCATACCTGTACGTGCCAGTCCCTATCGACAGTTACTTGCAATTCACCTAACGATCCCAGGTTTACTAAATCTTCTTCCCGTGGTCCAAATTATTAGCGACTTTATTGGAATTTCAGTTAAAAGATACAGTAAGACCGAGCTCTATCGAATAACCCAGAGTAGAAACGTCAAGTAAAATCAAATGTCTACAATAAAAAAGATGTGGAAATGTACAAATGCACTTCCGGCACACATCAGGACAGCGCTGGACATTAGAATAATTGGAAAAATTAAAAAAAAAAAAAACAACAAATACTTTGAAACTAAAATGGAGGAAAATAATTAACCGTTCGTAAAATAAGATTATTAAATATTATATCCATAAAACTCAATTACAGCGACACGAAGCACAAATTGTGAATTCTTATAATAAAACCAACCAGATGCACTAATTTCTCAAATTTATTTTTGGAATAAAACTCTACATGTTTCGGACAGTTCCTCTGTACATCATCAGCAGTTTTTCACTGTACACACAGCAATGGTATATGTCATACAGGTTTGCTGACAGCTTGCGAGCAGGATCAGGACGGAACTTCCTGATGATGGACAGAGGAACAGTCCGAAACATGTAGAGTTTTATTCCAAAAATAAATTTGAGAAATTAGTGCATCTAGTTTGTTTTATTATAAGAATATATCACGATGCACGGTCACCTGAACGTCAAATTCACACAATCTGACCACACCATAAAGACAAGATATTATGCCCTGTGGTTTATTTACTAATCACTCGTCTCTGAAGGGCTAAAAGTAGGATATAATATATAGGATAGACATGTTTATATGACGTGCGGCAGTAGATTTTTAGATCACTGTATTCATGAACTGAATTGAAGTCAGGAACAAAAAATTACGAGGTATCAGAAGTAAAATACCATTTAATATACACACTTACTTACTTACTGCATGGTGCAGAGTCCTTCTTGAGCAGCTAACTGGTTTGCAGCTAGTCAAGAAATTCCCCGCATTTCACGGAACCCGAATGTTCATTACCGCACCCACAAGCGTCCGCCACCTATCTCTATCCTGGGCCAGCCCAAACCGGTCCATATACCCACATCCCACCTCCTGGAGATCCGTCTTAATATTATCCACCCATCTGCGCATAGGTCTCTCCAGTGGTCTCTTTCCCTCCAGTTTCTCAACCAAGATCTTATACCCCCCTTCTCCTCACCCATACGCGTCACATACCCAACCCATCTCATTCTTCTCGATTTTATCACCCGCACAATATTGGGTGAGGAGTACAAATCATTTAGCTCCTCTTTATGCAATCTCCTCCATTCCCCCGTTACCTCATCCTTATTTTCATCTCTCTTTGTATGCTGCGCGATGTTTCCCCTAGAAACACTCCCCCCCCCCAGAGATCCGAGTGGTGGAGTAGTCTATCTCCGTATTGTTTTGCCTCCAGAGCAAGCATCCCGCATGTGTGTGTTTCTTAACCATTTTTTTTACAGGGAGGGGTTGTTAGCATCTCGCCCACCCCCCCAGCTGCAGGACCACCCGTCGTCAGCTGTCCGCGACTGCTTATTCAATTTAATCGCATCTACCCTCATTATCGGAAGCCGTTCCTCTATCCGCAACCTGAGGACGCGCCATGCCGTGGTGACAGGGACCCACTACATAGAATACACGCCTTCTAACTTCTTAAAAATACATCTAGTAATTGTTATTTCTGGCTTGCAGTAAAAAGGTAAAGGTAAAGATAAAGCATTCACTATACAGGCATGGAAAGGCCCTGATGGCTGCAGGAGGTTAAGGCTCCAAGGCTCCCAGATTTCAAGACAATGGGTGTATGTAGACGGTAAATTTGTCAGCCCTAAGCACCGGCCGTCTCCCCCCCCCCTCCCCAGGAAATATTTCTGCTACTAATTTTTGTCAAAGATTCAGTCTACCCTAGGGCCATACTGCAGCCGGAAGAGTCAATGAAAAAAGACAAAGACACCAACGGGAATCGAACTCGCGGTCTTCCGATTTGTAGTGCAGTGCCCCAACCAACGGTGCACACCACGTGCCACGATTTCTGGCATGCAGTACCTTCCTATAACTGTGATCTGAAATGAACCATAACTTAGTAGCAGACTTCTATCAGTAGCCCTAATTTCGACACTGCCACGCTCTTTCGTCCCTTAACGTGACGGGATTCAGAACTGAACTGTAACTAACATACTGCAGCGTTGGAGGCAAGTTGTGTGCCTTTTTGCAGTTACGGTTAATTTCCGAATACGATTACAGGAATGTATAGCACGCCGGAGAGACCACTTATGATAAGTAGGTTTTTTGACACTAAAACGGTACAAAAGTTAAAGTGAATTTTACTGCTGATAGTTCGTAGTTTTTGTGTTTCTTATATTCAGTCCGATTCACCGCGCCCTCTACAAGGTAATCATTAAACCAGCGTGACCGTTACTTTACTGCACATCAAAAATGTTACATAAAATATGGAAAACAAACATATAATGAAACTATACGATTTTAATACAATATACTATATTTTTAAGCCCCGGTAGACTTTTTCCTGTTTCCCCAAAATTAAAACCACTTTGGAAGGAAGTCGTTTCCAAACCACAGAGGAGATTCAGGAAAATGCGAAAAGAGAACTGCGCGCCATCACAGAAAGTGCGTTCCAGGAAGCATTCCAACAATGGAAGAAACGTTGGGAACGGTGTATCGCCAGTAGAGGGGACTACTTTCAAGGGGACAGTGCTTAAAATGCTGTAAAATGAGCAACAGAGTCTTTATAGCAAAAGTTCGGTCTTTTTTTGAACACGCCTTGTGTTAAAGTGTCGGCATAATTTGGGGCCGCATACACATGCATGATAGCGGCCAAAATATTGAATAAGTAGTCGCGGATAGCTGACAAGGGGAGGTAATCCAGGTAATGGCTGGAGGCCAATCAAAGAGTCTTCAGGGACTCTGAATATAAACATTCCAAGCGAACTTAAAAAAAAATTAAAATTGGTTAAAAGATGTGGAAAACTGAGCACTTCCAGTCGGGCAGGACCGCAATGAATAAGCGCCCCAAGGTGTCTATTGCATTCAACTGAATGAAATCGCCGTTAAACGCAACTAAAAAATTTAGTGTGAAATAATTATTTTGTTTACTAAGCACTACAGTTTCGGTCCCAAAAGGGGCCCACCATCAGTTTTGATGACGGCCCTTTAATTCAAATGACATCAACGCACACAGCAGTACGACTTTAGTCGAAACAAATATTTTCATTATTCTCCAGATAGGTGCCAGTTACGGACTCCCAGTTAGAAACCTTGGGGTTCTGTAAGATGTGGGGGGAGGGGGGAATTTGATTATTTGAGGTAGTGCAAGTTTCTGAAGATGAGATCTGTTTCACAGAACTGTTAGTAAGCAATACTGCTTTTTTTTTTGGTACCTTAAAACTGTGTGTCCTGACACTTTCTAATAGACTTCTCTGGCCTCATCCCACGTAAAGGTAAAGGTCGCCCCATGACATGCCTGAGCAGGCTTAGAGGGGAGGGGGAGGTACAACGGCAACCCATTCGCAATCTCGGCGCTAGATAGGGGTGGGTGAAAAACGTCACGCCCTGGCCGTTTTACCCCCGGGAAAGACTCAGTACTCATTTTACAGGAGGCTGGGCGGATCTCGGCGTCAGTATGGGCGGGCATGGAAAATCCGTACCACGCAGGGATTAGAACCCCGGGCCGACCAGCCCGTTACGAGTCGCTATACAGACTGAGAAATCCCGGGCCCGCTGGTCACATTCAGAAGACGCAGTTCTTCTTGTTCACCGCCGTATGGACTCGGACCTCATCAGATAAGTTGTGCAAATTCACTATTCTCGGCCTAGTCCAAGGAGCAACGCAATGTGTGACGTAACCAGGACTTCGGACTGAAAGAGAATGGAAGAGCTGTGCGGTGTGGGGATCCATCAGCAGGTCACATGACCGCCAAATTTGCTCATCGCGACGACCACGGCATTTGAAAGGAATTTGACTCGGGTATACGTTACCAATGTCTAATGACCGCACCTAACAGAATCTAACTTTGAGGTGCGGCATCCCCGTTGTGTGTTTCAGTACAATACTAGGTATATAAGTGTAGTAAAAACACTACTCTAGATATTTTATAGCACTAATGGCTAAAGCTAGCAACTACATGTTTCGGCCTCAGTAATGGCCATTATCAGGTTGTGCTATACTTCGTGTAGAATAACTATACAGTATGCAAAGCATCAGTATGGTTTGATGAAGAGATCTGGATCACCATTACAATATATAGAAGTAATCTGGTATATGTAATGATGTATACAGTCTGTGGACTGTAGAGGCGTAAGGTCGACCCATAGGTGTTGCTGGTTGACCTTACGCCTCCAAAGTCCACAGACTATATACATCATCACATATACCAGATTACTTCTATATACTGTAATGATGATCCAGATCTCGTCATCAAACCATACTGCTGCTATGCATATTTTGTAGTTATTCTACATTAAGTATTACACAACCTGATGATGGCCATTACAGACGTCGAAACATGTAGTTGCTAGCTTTAGTCATTAGTTACTCAATTATTATACCAACTACTGCACATTTATAAAATTTACACATTAAAACATTAAAAACGCTCCGATATGTTTCGGTCCTAGGACCATCATCAAGGAGCCATATCGTCCTTGCTAAAGTTACACTATAAAAAGTCACATTAATTTCGCTGTACCATTTGGGTATTGTGGCTGCCACCGAAACATGTCGGAGCGTTTTAATGTTTTAATGTGTAAATTTTATAAATTTTATATAAGTGCATTAGTTGGTGTAATAATTGGGTAACTCGACAACATGCACGGTGTAACAAAGAAAATAAAAAATGTGCCATTAGTGCTATAAATATATCTAGAGCTGTGTTTTGACTACCTTTATATACCTTATATTGAACAGAATCTAAATTTATCTCCCCACACTTATCTAACTACCCTTTTGTTTCCTTCTTCCTTACTTTCTGTTATTCCTTCGTTATCTACCCTTCCCTTTTTATTTTTTGTTTCTTTACATCGTTACTTTTCCTTTCATTTTTTGCAGTTTCGAAAAATTTCATGCTTGTGCCTATATAATTTATTTCTTTATTAATTTGGACCACAACACTTATAAGTGACTGGACCATCACTATTTTAGCATTGTAACTGAATCTAGATAAAACAGTTAATTTATTGTCCCAAAAGATGTAACACATTTTTGTGTATATTATTATACTTGGGCTAACAAATGTCGTTACTGCAAGATTATGTGAGTTTGGATGTGGTCCATACATTTCCAATACAACAGGGAATGTAACGATGCTTAGTACACACGTCGAAGAAGTTCCACGCCCGTCGCACTTAGCAAAACCAAATTACCAGGTGCCATTAGCAAAGCGACGTTCTAGGTAGAACCCCGTTCTTGCTAAATTACACTCGTGGGGCTGCACCCGCCAGTGTTGAGGACATAAACCTTCATTTTTCTAGGCAAGTTTAATGCTGACGACACTGCGTTCAGTTTCCACGTTGGGAAGTTCGGTTTCCGTAGTAGATGGAATGTAACCTAACTCCTTAATTACTTAATGCGTCTATGTGATATACAGATACGAGCCAAATGTAAAGACGAATTAGATGTCACAGTAACATACATTACCTGTCACAGTAACACACATTACACAACAGCACTACTCACGGATTTGCATAATGGACAGAATGTCGTATTCTGCTACTGCAGAACTTGCTATACAAACACGAATATCTTTGTCTGCCAGTTCTTTAAATAATCATTACCCTTAACTAACTAACTAATGAACTCACTCACTCACTCCAGGGAGCAAAGTTCTAAGGACAAGCTAACCCATCCCCAGCTAATCATGAGATTTCGAGAATTTTATGGAACCCCCACAAAGTTTCATTACCGCATTCATACAAACCTGCCATCTGTCCCAAATCGAAGATCAATCCAGTCCATGAATCCCAGTCCCAAGCTTATAAGATCCATTTTAATATTATCCTCCCATCTACGCCTGTACCTTCCAAGTAATCTCTTTCCCTGAAATTTCCCCACAAAAACCCTGCAAACATCTCTCAACTCCCCCATACGTGCTACATGGCCGGCCCATCTCATTCTTCATTTCGTAACCCGAATAACATCTGGTTAGGAGTAAAGATATTTAAGCTCCTCGTTGTGTAGTTTTCTCCATTCCCTTGTTACCTTGTCCCTCTTAGGCCCAAAAATCATACTCACCGCCGTAATCTCCAACACACACAGCCTATGTTCCTTCCTCAATGTGAGAGACCAAGTTTCTTTCCCATACAAAAATAAAACAGGCAAAATTACAGTTCTGTATGTCTGAATCAGAATTTCATTAACGAAAAATTAAGAATCATTAAGCCGAAAAAGTTTTAAAATTTACATTTGGTTATGAACCTAAATTGCACTGTATTTCATGTGCCTACAAATGTACACAGAACATCACGAAGGTCGAACACGGGGCCTATTCCTCTCCGATGCGCTGCTTTCTGTAAGACGCATAACATTTTTTTTAATCGATAATTTTTCAATTCACACTGATATTAACCTTTTAAAGCCTACCGGTCACGTGATGCACCAACAGTTTAACATTCCACAACTGTACGCTCTGCCCACACTGTATTTATGTGTTTTGTATTTATATGAGGACAAACAGCAAATTGTGCCACTTACAGCATAAACTGATTGGTTTTTATAACCGAGATTAAAAGTGTTTACAGCGCGGTACGGACTGGGTCTTTAAATGGAGCGGTCTGTGCTTCGTGTTTAAAGGGCTAAACAAGAACTGCATATTTCACTTCTACCAGCCAAATTAAATTCAGCCTACAATCTTGATCTTTAGCGCCTAAACCACGAAATGATTTGGACATGAAATATACTGCCGACAACCGCTATACACATAATCAATTCACACAAACTTAGTTTCACTTGTTAAATTATGAATATGATCGAAATTATACGTAGAATTTCAGTTTCTACTTCACAGTAATCATAAAACGAGAGGCACAGCAGGTTGTTGTAGAGTCCAGATGAAATGTGATGGCACACGGTGATGCACAGGAGGGGAAGTGAAGGGGAAACTGGCGAATGGAGTGGGTAGCCAGTACCCTTCACACTACCTCG
>Ga0123352_10010441_pt1 | contig 14570 bp, 9 predicted proteins | sample TergutLab28metaG_FD_89700 | JGI IMG/M metagenome (GOLD analysis project Ga0123352, IMG submission 89700) | Labiotermes labralis P1 segment gut microbial communities from Petit-Saut dam, French Guiana - Lab288 P1 | ecosystem: Host-associated > Arthropoda: Insects > Digestive system > Gut ... | reverse complement strand
TGCAGCTAGTCAAGAAATTCCCCGCATTTTATGGAACCCGAAGGTTCATTACCGTACTCACAAGCGTCCGCCACCTGTCTCTATCCTGGGCCAACCCAATCCAGTCCACATACCCACATCCCATCTCCTGGAGATCCATCCTAATATTATCCACCCATCTACGCTTAAGTCTCCCCAGTGGTCTCTTTCCCTCCGGTTTCCCCACCAAGACCCTATACGCCCCCCTCTGCTCCCCCATACGCGCCACAGAAGGGACCTACATGTTAGGCAAAGAATTCACCTTCAGCAGTGGGGCTACAGAGCACTACATCTGTCACGTGACAGGAGTCACGTATCACAGGGAAGACAAAAACAGCAGCAGGACAGAGAGATAAGCAGTGGCGATGTGGGCAGTACTAGCACACGGACAGCACTAAATAGCAACGTCCACGTCGCCTGCTAACGCTATACTGCTCATTCGTAGTTTATGTAAAACTCGATGACGGAATTTTCGCAACCATGGTTTGTTGATTTAGTTTCAAGTCTTTCGAAATATGACGCCGTGTCGGTTGGTAACTATTGACCAAACGATTTGAATAAACATTCATTTATGATTTAAGTGCCATGTCACTCCCACCATGTTTCAATACAACACGCATGCACGTGTACAAACACTGCCAAACGAAAACACACAACATGCCCGTCACAAACAATTAGAATATAAAGCAAAACTTTTGTTTTTCCCTTTCAACATTCACAAGTATTTGTCTACGCAGGATGTTCAATTGATATCAGGTGCGCGATTTAAACGCAGCAACAGATAGCATGCATATGGATACCGGTGGATGATGCTGCTGCTGCTGATGATGATGATGATAATAATAATAAAACTCCAGAAAACAGCCATACTGGGCACTGCACACATACTTTGGAAAGTACTAATGTAAAAGTACAATAGATTCAACACTGAAGCTAACGATATAAGCACCATGAATAGTAACAACAGAACAGCCGCAACAATGTATTCCCTAGGGACATACTTTGTCTCAGGAATATACGTATAAATACCCTGCATAAAGGAGATGATTATGATGATGATAATAATAATAAAGAAAAGAAAAAAGTTAAAATACAAGAGTTTATGTATAGATATACAACGAATGTGGAACCTGAAATGTAGATTATACCAGTAATAATTGGAGCCACTGGAATAGTAACGAGAAATTTGAGGAAAAATTTGGAAGCTGTACCAGGAAGACATTCGATAGATTTACTACAAAAGACAGCTATACTTGGAACATCACACACAATTCAGAAAGTACTGTAGTGTGAAGCTTGAAGCCTGAGCGGTGGGGATCACCGCTGGTTCAAGAGAAGTACCAGGAAGAAAAGGCCTGTGACAAGAAACATTCATATAGTATAATAATAATATTTAACTGCAAATGGGCTGTCGCATAAATATGAAATAATGATCTAAGAAATTTAAGTCGGCAGGGCTACATGAGAAGCATGCAGTAGCAACTTGGGAGTCTTGGAAACCATCTCAGCATTCGCTTATAGACAGAGGGGAAACCAAGAAGAACCTGTGCCGAGGTGTCCGGTCGCAGGACCTTCCAGATACTGACTTCTAGCGGCAATCCGGCAACTAAAGTATGTAAGACAGCAATACACACATAGTAAAACAATACACATGAGGTAACAAAAATACACACAAGATAAAATACAATACACATAAGACCAACTACAGTTAGCAGCAATGCACATAGAAAAGGCAGCACAAGGGAAGAAAGTACTGTACCTAGTTTCTACTACTGTACCTATAGGAAATAAGAAAGTCGCTAAGTTCGTAAAATTTACAGTTCACACCGCATCGTAACCCAGATGACCACCCAATCCTTAACGCTGTGTAAAATTAAGCCTTATTCAGTTATACGTAGTTCACAGAAACAAATCTTGATGTTTCACGGGATTGCAAAGACTTCTGCAGTTTTCTAGTCCAAGTCCTGGGCCACTCAAAAAAAAACTGCTCTGCTCTAAATAAAGACCGGATACTAGCATCGCCCGAAGAATATAACGGAAAATCAACTCGCTATGAAATGGTCGAGTGGGCTGTTCTTCAAAAAGTATCCCATTAGATATCAGAAATGGAAAGAAGAAGCTGAACAAACGATTAAGCACACCTTCAAACAAAGCACCGTAAAGCTTGTGACACTACGGACACTCTGCATGAAATAAACTATAACTTTTCTTGGAATTTCGTTAAATACCTATCATATCGAAGAAGTCTGAAATAAAACTTGTAAAACTAGACCAGATCTACCATTTATGTAAGATAACATTTTATTGAACGATGGGCCGTTTATAAGAAATAAGAACTATTTCCATCTCACGTTAACTACGGGTTTTATTGGACCGACGGAACTAACATTAAAACACCGTCGCGAACATTAACCCAGGACCTCCAGTAGAGAATATCGCTGTAGTTCCGGAGATGTAACAAACGGACAGGACTCCTCTCCTACGAGCTGTGTACAACAAGAATGCATATCGTGTACTCTGTAACACAGTACATAGACTTCACCAAGGTGTTATTTACTTTCATAACGTCATACGATTTCGCGGTACACGCGTAAAAGTCGTATAATTTACACTCACAAGGAAAATTATCTTGCGCGAATTCTAAGAATCTCAACATTTCTCAACAGCAGTACTACGTAAAAATTTTTATGCGATGAATTACACACAAAACCCGCAAAGATTAATGCGGAAAGTAAGGGAAGAAATTAAGTTACGTCTCTGTGTAAATTGTCACTTGAACTCAGCATACTTTCACTAATCTCACACTCAGTTAACAACATTTTGTACCTAAAATTAGAAATGATCAGTCAACACAACTATATTTTATCGGCACCACATTACATGTTGCTGCGCCTGTCAAAAGTGTAACGGGCAGAGGAATGGATTGATTCGGCTACGGTCGGGACAGGTGGTGGACTCTTGTGAATGTGGTAATGAACTTCCAAGTTCCATAAAATGCGGGGAAGGTAGCTTGTTTCCTTCCTGGTCGGGCTAATGACTTATCAGCACCCCTGTATATTCATCATCAGGTGTATACAAACTTAAAATTTATAGGCGAATGAAACTTATATTACAACGTTTCAGTCTCAATACTTGTGTAATCCCGCATTACAAAATATATGTTACAATAAAACTGAAACTGGAATGTTATAAGTTACCTTTGAAAGGCAACAATACATTTGTTTGTTTCCTTTATTTCAGTAATTAACCAACTTGATGCACATGTGCTCGAAACATGTAGAGGCATGAAATAAACTTATTGTAAAACAAAAATTTTGTGCATCAAGTTGGTTAATTACTGAGATAAATACACTGAGACGCACGGTCAGCAAAACGTCAAAATTTGTTTGCTTCAGTCAAACACAACAATATTTTATTTACCTTACTGGCCAGTACGGTAAATAAAATATTGTTGTGTTTGACTGGAACAAATACATTTATTGTTGTCTTTCAATTCTACAACACAAGGGGATGCCCTCTACAAAAATAAGTTCCATCTGCCTACAAATTCCGGTCTGTATACACATGATGATGCATCGAGTGAGCCGCAACATGTAGTGCGGTTCCGATACAATATAGTTGTTTCGATTGAAACATTGTTGTTTTGTTACCTCTGGGATACAACGTGATTACCTCCATCAAAGTGACATTTCGTAACCGTCCCCTGTACCGAATTTAATCGTTTCCCAATTAAGTATGCGTCTGACCCATCACGTGTGGGGTTGACGGGGGGCAGCCAGGGGGGTAAAGCCTAATCCAAACAGCCTACAATGGTGTGAATCGGCTCAGAACTAGTGCTAATCCTAACCACCTAACAAAGTTCATACACGGATTAATTTGAACCGGAGATAAGGTCGCTTTGATGCCCAAGTCGCAACAGCAGACGCAAGTCAACCCTAGAAACTGCCCCTGTTTATAAGCACCCCGCCAGGGACGTACAGCAGGAAAGCAAGGAAATCTCCACGCATTCTTATCCTCCACAATGGCTGCAAGTGACTGACAAGGGGCACGATATGGTCAGTTCAACACCAACGTAGCAATAACATTATTAATAACACTACAAACTGTCACCGTACGTAAGCAAGCACCTCAACAACAAAAGTGAAAGTGCAGGTAAAAGTCCACCCAATCTTCACTGCAGCACTAGCTACAGGTAGCAGTCAGGTTCACTCTCCGGACAACTCACCATGGGCAAAAGGCTCCTGGAACCCACTGGATGAGTCCCAGAACTGGTCTGGACACACCACTGGCGAAGAGAAGAAACCATTGTATCACGTGTTCCTGTGGAAATTACGAAGGCGTATGGGGAGAAGAGATATGGCTTCATACGTTAACCTCGGCAGCAGGAGGAGGTGAGTGGTTAGCCTCACGCTTCGACAGCTTCAACCCGAACAGCCCCTGTGCCACAGGAGGCTGGGACAGCCCCCAGAGCCAGTATGGACGATTTGGAGAAGATAAAATCCCTTTCCCTTGCCGGGAATCGAAACACGATTCCACGGTTGTCAATCTCATAAGCACAGTACTCTATACGAACTGACCTACCCGGCAGCTGGAAGAAACATACGCGTACATGCCCCTAGCAATATTTAGCTTAAACAAGAATCACGAACGCACGACAATTTTACAAGACTTCAGAGTGGCAGGACCGAATGTCGCGTTCGAAAAGCTACAACTATTACTTTGTATTCCACTGGTCGTAAGTTGACATATCGGCCTGGGAGCAAGCCATACTGACGAAGGTTTCTCTACGATTATTCTCAGTCCCTCCAAATGCCGGGACAGTGCCTCAAATTAGGAGATAACTACTTCCTTCCTCATACTTTCGAATTTATTACTCGACAGTCATCCTACATTCTAAGCAATATAATCTGCACTACTGAATGTATCATGTAAACCACAAATAAATACACTACATACAGAACGACATGAATACCCAACCTATCGGTGTCGCAGATACGTTCGCGCGCGCACGCACGTACACACACACAGATATGCGGTGTTCCTGAAGTATCACAGCCCATCTCTGCATAAACGTGGCGTGTATTGCTGAGACAATATTGTCGCGGACAGTACGAAGCTGCCGAAAATGGGGGCAAGTTAAAACGAAAAGGTATTAAAATCGCTTAAATTCTTGCTCCTTCTTCGATGCATGTAGATATAACGGAGACGTCGAGAGACGCCGGCGGTTGGACGGGCCAACGCAAGGCGGGAGAGAGAGAAGGTCATGTTCCTGCAAGGTCAAGGCAGTCCAGCACCCACGTGACCACCGAACGTATTACACTATATACTCTTTCGGGCTTCGCGATAGCATCTCAAGTTTATGGACAACTTTTCATGATATGAAGAAGGGAAGTGAATCTGACAGTTTCTCTGCATGACTTGCTGCCACACCACTTTACTTTAAACAGACCGTATCGTCCATACACGACGAGAAAGAAATGAGTGACGGTTTTCGAAATGAAATATCTAACGAAAGAAAAGGCGTCACTTACTGACAGATACAGACATACACTCGCAGTTCAGCGGAGGAACTAGCAGTGAACATCAGCATTTGGTGATGACATTTTACAGGCGATTTCACCGCGAACCTTACTCTTGCATTGCGGCAGGTAGAGCGGTCATTACACGCTGCAATACGTCGTTAGGGACTTCAGAACACTACCGAATAAGCAAATGTAAAGTTGTCCCTCGACACGACATGCAAGCAAACGGAGGGAATGGAAACAGAACTCCACTCAGTCTTAGTCTTGGCATTAGATGGAATGTGCGTGCGTGTGTGTGTGTGCGTGTGTGTGTAAGCTCAAAGGGAGTTGTGGTTGCCGATCCATGGGACTTCTTTCCGCTGCCTCAGTATAAGCAAACTGTTTAATTCACCATGTTTCTTGCTGTGGAACGGCCATGCAATACTGACTATAATTACTTCACCCATCTTACTTTCAAATATATTCCTGCGCACTTTGTTTTCAATTACCTGCTTCTTGCTGCTTCAAGTGAAAGACCAAGTTTCGGAAATGCTAGTGGTACAATTCGTTTGAAATTGAAAGATATGTAGCACTTTGCCTCTACACGGTCCTATTCGGATACAGCGACGCAAGATACAACATGTGTCTCAAAAATAAACAAATAATGCGTCACATTACTAGTTCTTCCACGCACCAACCCGTTTTACAGGTGCCTCTCTCCCTTGCAATTGGCACCACGCCACGGAAGGTGACCCAGCCGAAGCCACTCACATCCTTACGCTCCTTCCTTTGTTAATCGCTACAATATGCTGGCCAAATGTGAAGTTATTCTAAATCCGTACCAAAATAGTACAGCACAATTCTAGTTCAGAAAGACGTCACTCTCATTACAGCATGAGATTCAAGCTAATTACCACCACGCAGTGTCTTATCAGTGCCCTTCAGATAACATTAAAGTGTGAGGCTGACACACACCGCTGAGTGATTCAGACCACGCTAGGTTTCTCACTATCTGAAGTCACAATATTTGATTCAGCGTTAATTAGTTTCAACCCAGAAATGCTATCATTACGATGCACAACCGCTAATATTTACAAATGTAACTAGAATGTGCCATCTTTTGTATTCTATGGTGCTATCCAAAAATTTAAAGATTATGATATATAGAACTATAATTTTGCCTCTTGTTTTGTATGGGTGTGAAACTTGGTCGCTGACATGGAGGGAGGAATGGATGCTGAGGCTGTTTGAGAATATGGTGTTGAGGAGAATATTTGGACCTAGGAGGGACGAGGTAACGGGGGAATGGAGGAGATTTCATAACGAGGACCTAAATGATCTGTACTCCTCACCCAATATTGTGCGGGTGATAAAATCGAGAAGAATGAGATGGGCTGGGCATGTGGCGCGTATGGGTGAGGAGACGGGGGGTGTATAGGGTCTTGGTGGGGAAACCGGAGGGAAGGAGACCACTGGGGAGTCCTAGGCGTAGATGGGTGGATAATATTAGGATGGATCTCCAGGAGGTGGGATGTGGGTATGTGGACTGGATTGGGCTGGCCCAGGATAGAGACAGGTGGCGGACGCTTGTAATTGCGGTAATGAACCTTCGGGTTCCGTGAAATGCGGCGAATTTCTTGACTAGCTGCAAACCGGTTAGCTTCTCAAGAAGGACTCTGCACCATGGAGTATGTAAGTAAGTAGAATATGCCAGCAATTTGTGGCAGTGGGAAGTACCTTCGCTTCAGTCGGCATTACAGTCATGCCCTCTGCCGACAAAAAAAAAGTTACCCTTAGAGGTAGCAGCAACGCTCATTCCATCAAGCTGTCTTTCCAGAAACTTTTAAGCCCATATCAAGCATATTAAAAGACGCTGTAATTTCTGAGTATTCCTCAAGGGTTATGATGTGAAACTGAACGATGGAACGGTTATCTAAAGGAACCGCAGCTAGAGATGGGTTATGTCGGGTCATCCTATTCAACTTCCAACGGCCATATAATTAGTTTGGGTTCCATTATATCCACTAGCACAAAATTTCGTGAAATTTCAAGGTGAAATTCTTGTGGTCATCGAGTTGTTCTTGTTCACACTGTTCCCACTTCACGGCCGTCCACTTTATTTATTACAGATCATAACATACACTCTGACATGGCGATTTCACTGTATACACATGCTGTAAATGTTAAACTTTTGCAAATACAACTATATTTTAGTCTAAGATACTAAACTTTACAGAATAAGGCCACTTTTTTAAAAAAAAAATGTTACGCAAGACCACATTCACTGAGCGGTGCCACGATCTAGAGGTACGAAATACTTTTGTTCGGAGAGGTCTAAACGTGTATATAATAAATACAATAAACATTTTAGCCGCCTCAGCGGTAATCAATACCAGAATCTAAATAACTTAATCCATGTTTCAACCTTCCTCAGTCGTCAGCATGTACCAAATAAACCCTATAAATTGTGTACGGAATATATCATGACGCCCAATGTTCCAGTGTTCCCACCGTCTGTGCATTAACACAGAACAACCACAGAAAGCCTGAAATTTGTGTAATTGATATGTACGACAAGAGCAAACGGACTGCCTCTCCATTACAAAAACCAACTGGAAAATGCTATTAGGAAAATAATCGATGTTTACTGTGAGAACCACATGAAAGACATAAACACAATCTGTGCACAAAAAGCAGATGTTTTCAGTGTTACAGCAGGTGGTACATGAACTACTGTGCTTTAGACGATTAATAACAGCAGGATTTTTAATGACATTTATGACTCCGCCTGTATGCATAACATAGGGCCAACAGCAGGAGTTCGATATTTCAAATTGAAAGAATGTTTGACATCTGAAAAGCCTAGCCAGTGACAGAGAATGACAGAGTGCTTCGGGCTGGACGAAAAGGTGAAAGGTCAATCTCCTGGTGTGTCAGTTCAAGTATGTGGAATTTATTCCATTCACTTGTAAATCGAGCTACTTTCCATAAAGATGTGCGTAGGAACACAGAGTCAAACCAGCAGTCATATTCCTTCAGCACTGACGTTGCTGGAACACATACCATGCATGGTATGCGGACTTTCAGGAACAATTTTTGAATTTTTTTTTTGTCGAAGTAGCATTTCGTCTCAAGAGTAAACTTCACGCACCTCTTGGCTGGAGAGTGAAATTTCACGCACCTCCTTGGTTTCACAGTGAATCTTAACGTACCCCTCGGTATATGAGTGAAACGTCACGTACCCCCTTGGTTTTAGAGTGAAATTTCACGTACTTCTTGTTTTAGAGTGAAATTTCACGTACCTCTTGGTTTTACAGTCAAAATTTCACGTATCCCTTGGTTTCATAGTGAAATTTCACGCACCTCTTGGCTTTAGAGTGAAATTTCACGTACCTCTTGGTTTTAGAGTGAAATTTCACGTACCTCTTGGTTTTAGAGTGAAATTTCACGTACCTCTTGGTTTCAGAGTGACGTTTAACGCACCTCTTGTTTTTAGAGTGAAATTTAATGTACCTCTTGGTTTCAGAGTGAAATTTCACGTACCTCTCGGTTTCAGAGCGAAATTTCACTACCTCTTGTTTTTAGAGTGAAATTTCATGTGCCTTTTGGTTTTAGAATGAAATTTCACGTACCTCTTCGTTTGAGAGTGAAATTTCACGTACGTCTTGGTTTCAGAGTGAAATTTCACGTGCCTCTTCGTTTCAGAGTGAAACTTCACGTACCTCTTTGTCTTAGAGTGAAATTTCACGTACCTCTTAGTTTCAGAGTGAAAGTTCACGTACCCGCTTCGTTTAAGAGCAAAATTTCATGCACCCCTTGACTTCGGAGTGAAACTTCATGTACTCCTTCATAGAAGTGACAATCTGTAACCTCAAACCTCTAACTACGCGTTGTCGAAGATTATTTACACGATACTTATCCAGTTTAAAGAGAACTGATTTACTCCAGGCACAGAAAAGGAGGTACAAAACTAAAGTGCCAAAGTTGTTTCGAGTCTTCGGACGCTTGCTTGGCAAAACAGACGTCCATCTCGCGTGAGCCGTTGTCAGTCCCTATGTACTCTACCTTCAGAACCTCTGACTGTCCTCAATAATTATTTAACACTTAACAGACAATGCTCTAAGTAAATGTTAAACAAATTGGTCCTACTATATCCAGATTGGGAAAAACAGGTTCCCTGAAAGACGATAAGTCTGACATCTGAAGGCTAATGTAATTATTGCAACAGTATATTTTAATCTGCAATAAATGGTGTGATACATGTAGTGTCATGCAATGAGTACGGCGACAGATTTAAGTCAGTAATAAATACCATAAATGAGATATATATAACCAAACCCAAAGAACAAGTTGTCTATTTTCGATTGGTAAGCTGGTGTCTATAGACCTTGAGGCCACGAATTACTTCCTTAAAAAAAACGAACGAAAGAAAGAGAGAAAGAAAGAAAGAGGGCTATGTAACCATCTCACATACAGGCACTTGCCATTAGCAGCTGACAGACTGTGCAACAGAAAAATGCATCTTATTATGGACTGCTCTCAATGCGACGGGCAATGCTGTTCAGGCAGTACAAGGCCCCGCAGCATACGTTTCAGAAGCCCTCTTCTAACTGCTGCTATACGTAAGGACTGCCAGCAAATCTTAATAGAAGTGAATATGATAAGACTGGGAAATGAAATAAGTGGTCACCGTTACAAATAACTAATCTTCTTTATACTACGTCAGACGTTAATGTGGCCAATGGACAAACTGCAATATTGGGCTAGCTTAATGGAGCCTTGGAATCGGCATTACCGCCTCTGAAACTGCTTTTAAAAATTAAAACTACATTTGATTTGAGAAAATATAATGCAGTAATAAAGTAAGGATTTGATTTATATCCATTTCCATCGGTTCCGGAATGGCAAATACATTACGACATGGAGTACTAACACAGTAGAAAGCAAGTAGCAGTCACAGATATCCACATTAACTATAATTATATGAAAACCATAACGTTACAAAATTTCGAAGGAAATGGGTAGTACAGGAACGTACATAAATCCTGACACTTCAGAAGCACCCAACCCAAGACCATAAACCTGCCACCTACGACCGTCAACAGCCATTGTTAAATCCCACCAATAAAACCGTTTATACTTTCAAATATCTTCCCATTAAGCACCTACGCTTAAATCAAACACAAGGAAGCACAATAACAGCATCTTTAATACAGCATAATGGCCGCGGAAATTTACGCCATAAATTGTTGAGAACAAACTTTGTAACAAAAACCTAACCTGAAAAACGTCGGGACTTCAGGCAACACAGCCAAAGTAGAGGTAAAGCTGCCCCGTGCACGCCATTAAAGCATATGGGGGGCAGAGACAAGTTTCACTCATTCTAAACTTCGGCACTCGATAGATATGTGTGATAAGCTTCACGTCCCGGCTGCTTTACCCCGGGGGGGAAAGAGCCCCACAGCTGGTCTGGACACTTTGGAGAACGTTGCAATTTCTTGCACCTGCCGGGAACCGACTACTTCATTCCAGCTCCCAGGAAACATGCACACACTCTCACCATATCACCATACTGAACAACATGCACTAACTGGTGCTGCTATCTACAGCTGTTTAGAGTAGCAGTGCACACAGAAATACCAGCTATAGTAGGCTATAGGCTTATGGTACTTTGCTGTCATCCTCTGCAACTACTCTTAACTACTTCCAACTCTGACTGTAACACACACACACAACGGCAGAAAAAAGAGAGAGAGAGAGAGAGAGAGAACTCGTTGGTCTTTTATATGCACACACAATACAAACTAAACGTTATGCAACGAAGTACAAAGCCCGAAGCCAAAGCGTTCGACAGACACAACGCAACTTCGCTATTTTCTATTTCAAGCCGTGTAATGATTGTCACTCGGATTGTGACGTCCATTGCATTTATGTTAACGGATATTTTCATGAAAATTCACTCCTGGAAAGAGGACAAAACGCAGCACCTACTGACAGATTTTGCAGCAGTTACAGCTCTATAATTAACTGTATAACACAACGATAACGCCAAATACCACCAGCTCAGACATTCAATAACTCTTAGCTCTGCGCACAGTGTCTCTATGTGTTTCGTACGCTTCTCGGAGCAGATAACCGTTGTTTATCTACACAACATTCACAGGACTGTACGAAATGTATTTCAGGATATTACTGCAAACTTCAGGATCCATCAGGCTAATAAGACTTGACCTCCTGGCCTCAGTATTTGCATAGTAATTGCAACCTAACCGCAGTTCCAGTACGTCCTCAGCATAAGACGTGTGATGATGGTTACGCACACGCCTCCATAATTTGGTTGCTAGAACATCACGTGTGAGAGACGCTTTTCATACATGAAGGACACGATTTGTGCTGGGTTTCTGTAACTTCTTGGTGAAAATCAGTACTCTTAGCTCGCTGCTTTTTTTGTGCAGGAATATCGGATTATCCTCGGACTTTGGAACTTATTATAGAGACCAGTGGTATAATTGACAGAGTACATCTTGCGTGTTTTCACGGCTACGTGAGTCGCGTGCGTGCAAATACGGACAAATGGTATGCAGAAAGCTACCTTGAAGGACGTCTGGTAGGGAAAAAGGAAGCTTCTATTTTCCTTTAGATACTACCGTCCTATCCGGGCGTTTGCATAACATTTGGCCGGAATATATCCTAAGATAAATTAATAACGTACACACTGGCATCCTACTTGTGTAATGTCTATCTTAATTACACAATGACGCAACAAAATGTCGTGTGCTGGTTGTCCCGAGTTCAGATCTCGGCCCAGAGATTGGCTTACCTAACTGTTGAAGTGCTCAGCGCCGATCCCACGTTCCTACTGACAAAAGGTGAAAAATATCTAAAATTAGACTCAGATCGCCTCCTTCCATATCCTTTCCAATTTACTGTCCACTAATAACTGATATTCGGCGCTGCACAGTCTGAGATATCACATCGTCGTTTCACAAACCAGAAATAAACAAACGTTACCTTCCGAGTGCAGCTCGGTCACTCATATTACGGAAGAAACATAGAACGAGGGGACAGTCGATACAGTGACTGGGCTACGAACCAGGTGACTGACGAATCGTGCATCGATTACAGGCAACAGCAAGAGATTTTTATCCTTTCTACAGACTCGAGATCTCCCTGCGGTCCATTCAGCCTCCTGTTCGATGGGTAACGGAGGCTTTCCCCCGGGTTAAAGAGGACAGGGCGCGAAGCTGACCACCTCCATCTAGTGCGCAAACTTTTAAGTGAAATTACATTACACTGTCCCATATGCCTCCATGGCGTGCAATGGGAAACTTAACTTTATACATTTTACAGTTGTCCACTAATGTGCTGAATTCTATTGTACTATTCATACATATTTAATACTGTGCATTTGATTCGTAAGATAATTTTGAGTACATTGACTTTAGGTCTATACAGTTTTAGAGATTATAAGAACTGAATTATAAGGATAATATATAGATACACGAGGCAGGACGTAATAGTGGGTTAAATATACTGACAGAATGAGGAACTTGATGATTGGAACTTCGCCTCAGATATTAATGGGATGGTCAAGACAAGGACAATGCGATGAGGGGTCACGGGAAGAGAAATGCATATAAATTTTGGTCGGAAAGCCTGAAGAGACAACTTGGAAGGCGTAAATGTAGGCAGGATTATTATTAAAATGTAATTTAAGAAATTCGGTTGTAGGTTGTGGGTTTTTCATTTGTATCAAAGTAAGGACAAGAACAGGTCTCATGTGAACAGGATAACGAACAAAGATCCAGTTCATGTGGAATACTGCGTCGTGCAAACTGGTAAATAGCTATGGACGTTTCAGGAGAGGCAGTACGCTCCCCCGAAACGTCGGTTAACTATCTACGAGTCGACTTGACGCAACATCCCAGAATATTTGAATCTTCATCAACAAAGCTGTTCAAATATCGCATGCTGATTAACTTTCGGCATCCCAAAATGTGGAGAATTTCTCAGCTATCTGAGACACTATCAGCCTCTCAAGATGCACTCATATCCCTGTAGATAGCTCTTCTCCCACTCACGCCTACGACTTCTCGCACGTGGTCCACTATCTTCAGGTTATGGGACCGAAATATATGCATTTCTCATATCTGCCGCGCGTGACAATTCAAATCCAGTACAAGGATCGTCACTTAACAAGAAGAACGAACGGGTAGCAGGATAAAGGTGCCAGTAACTTACACGCAACAGCTGTCAGCTGTCTGAGGCTACATACAGCCATTGTAAATCGAGCAGACAGGAAAGTGAAGATACAGCATATTGTACTGATACACTATTCGCTCGTCTGACTAAAGGCTGGAAAGAACCACGACCAGAATTCCAACTTTGTACTCCACACGGAATATCTGTAGGCCCACTTGGCTCAGAATATCTTATTAACAAGATAAAAGAGCTGGAGTCCGCAGCGATGTGCACAAAGATTCCAAGCACGTTCTTTGCATGGTGCCATTTTGAATGCTCTTCAATGGTACCAACAAGAGGGGCTGGGGGGCATTATCAGCATCGGTTGATCTTAATACACAAATACATTTGTTGGTTTTATTGTATGAATTTTATTATATGAAATATTCGGTGAGTTCGTCACTGTAGTTCCCACGGTTGATTGTCATTACTACTGGTTACTATTGTTATTCCAGGGGTGTACAAATTTGCCAATGATCTAGGAGCAAGCTCAAAACTTTAGCTGCCACGTGGGTGACATAAAGCAAGCATCATACTGAGGACCCACGAACATTTTGCGCCACCTCACCAAATTCAGTCGCCAGGGCTACCCAGCGCACGGAATGTGCGCACCCTTCTATTCTGGAAACGGACTGCTGGTCCTCCAACCTTACAGATTCGTACGTATGCCACGTTACTACTACCTGTTGCAGGAAATTAGAAAACAGAATCTTGGGATTCTTGATTTTAAGCTTTCGCCGTGTTCTATATGTAATATGTTTTCTTTTGGGTAATTCCCCGGCGTCTGAGTTCTAATAGCCGACGTTTCGG
>Ga0123352_10010439_pt1 | contig 14571 bp, 5 predicted proteins | sample TergutLab28metaG_FD_89700 | JGI IMG/M metagenome (GOLD analysis project Ga0123352, IMG submission 89700) | Labiotermes labralis P1 segment gut microbial communities from Petit-Saut dam, French Guiana - Lab288 P1 | ecosystem: Host-associated > Arthropoda: Insects > Digestive system > Gut ... | reverse complement strand
TTCAGGAGGACAATTGTATTAACACAGCATCTGGTATTGTCACTCTCTTTGGGTGACTGTTCAGTCCACAGGTTACAGGAGGACTATCGTAACCTGTGTGCTGAACAGTCATCCAAAGAGATTGACGATACCAGATACTGTGTTAATACAATTGTCCTCCTGAAGATGAGCATAATAGTGCTCAAAACATGTACAGGAATGTAATAAATGTATTAAAATAAAAAATTTGTGCATCAAGTTGGTAAAAAAAAGACTATGCTTATTTATGTTTACCTTTTACCTTTATTTTTGAAATTTGTATAGGGAATCCTGACGATGTTTCATAGGGACGGAAATGTGTACCTTTTCAGTAGTAATACAAAATGCACATTTGCAAGTGGTGGTAATTTGACTGTTCTTTTTTATTTTGTTGATTATTGAGAACGCAAAGGGATGACGTCCACCAAGTTGATATTTTAATAGTTAACACGAAAATATGTATCGTGTCATGTAACACTTATACACAGTATCTATACAGCAAATTGCAGTCCTCATCGCAGTGGTAGCGCGGTCTAAGGCGTGGGTCTACAGCTACGCGCTTGCTGGCATTGTGGTTCGAATCCCTCCGGGGGCATAGATATCTTTCTCTTGTGAGTGTTGTGTGTTGTCAAGTAGAGGTCTTTGCAATGGACCGATCCTTAGTCCAGAGGAATCCTACCGACTGTGTGTGTGTGTGTGTCACTGAGTGTGATAAAGTGCAACAATAACCCTCCATACCTACAATAAGTAGTTAGAAAGAGGTCAGAATAAGAAAGAAAGAAAGTCCACCTGAACTGACGTCATTATGGTAAGATTGTACGTACTGCATTTCTCCAGTTCCTTTCTTGGAGTTAAGCAGCTTGTATAGTCTCTGTGTAGGATCTGAGATTCTCACTGCAGCGAGTGTAACCATTTCTGTATTCGGGACATGACGCAATGTATTCTGTATAATTTCTGATCGTCTTAGGAAGCTTGGCCTTGGCTGTGAAATAATGCAGTTTTCTTCAGAAGCCTCTGGTTGTCGCTTGGCCATAGTACGATAACTTTCTGTCCCTGAGGAGTGCAGTGTTCTTACACTTTTCAATTTATCGACGAACGGTTAGTGGTTCCAACGCGACTGAAACTGGACATTACCCGACAGGCGGCTTTGTATCACGTGACCCGACCGGAATTTACCGAGAAAGATAGGACTCCGGTTGGACCATTATTTATACCCCAAACAGTTGCAAAAGAGACATTCAGACTGGTTTTCACCAAAGCATCACGAGAGAGGAAGCAGAGTGTGGATGGGTATCGAATTACGGGAAGAACAGTACATGCCTCATACTTCTTTGTAGAAAGTTGTCCGATAGATGATGGCAGCTCGTTCTTTTGAAAGGTCTGTAGAGTTATCCATGTACCATACTGAGTGTTGTCACGTCACAGAATAGGGAACTCTCTAGCTCCTGCGTGCGATGCTCATACGTCGGAAGATGAAGCGGTTTGTCATGGTACTAGTCGGTATAAGATACGAGGACAGGAAGAGTGCACAACAAGCTGCAAAAGGATTCCGAAAATGACTGCGTTAATTATGTTATGTGTATGTATTAACGTTCTAGGAAGTACTGTATGTGTTTCTAGGATCGTTGCAGGAAAAAAAAGCTGCGTCACCGCTTGTGCTGGTCATGGCACGGAAGTAAACAGTAGATTTACAGTTATATGTCAAATGGTGATCTACGATACCTTTCGATGTGTACACTGTAACGATTACAAATCTACGATTCACCTTTTTGATGCTGCGTCTGTTTGTTTTGAATGATTTTAATGTAAGTACAATCAGTTTTCCAGACCGGCCGTGGGGCCCACCCAGCCTCCTGTACAATGGGTACCGAGTCTTTCCCTGGGGTAAAGTGCTGCCGGGGCGTGACGCTGACCCCTCACCCCCTTATAGTTCCGTGGTCAAGAAAGAGTAGAGCTATACCTCTGCTCCCCCTATGGGCCGTACGGCTCTACAGAGCCTCGGTGCCTATACAAGGGTGCACTTTTCTATTGTCAGTTCTTCTATTATGCGTGTCTCGTTAACGCAAAATTGACTGTAACGCGACTGATGGATATGTGAACGCTGTTTAGTAACTCGAACTTTAGCATACACGCATTGGCTGAAACGTGATTGATGCTCCTAGAATTTCTAGACAAACGGCATGTGAAGGTGGCTAGGTTGTGAGCCCAACGCACCGGCTACCTTTACTCCCCAGGAGATATTCTTGGTAATCTTTTCTGTTAGAGGAGGAGTCGAGCCCAAGGCCATGGTGCAGCAGGAAAAATTAAGTCAATAAAAAATCCAGTGGCTGCATCGGAGATCGAAATCGCGACCTTCCGGCTTGTAGTGAAGTACCTCAACCAACTGCGTACTCAACTGAAGCTTTATAGTAAGAAATTTTATCAGGACGGTTAAGGGAGACGGCAAGTTAAGGCCAGAGTTAATATAAGTTCGGCCAATTGGTCACGCCAAGGATAAGGTCCTTTTGTAAGTGAATTTACATATTTTTTAATAGTTTGTTGGTGAGTGATGTCGCCGCGCGAAGTGAAGTTGCCGGCACTTTTATTATGTTGCTGACCTCTGATTTATATTATGTACACGTGTCGCGATTTTTACTTCCCTCGCATATCACCCTCTGTCCACTGTTAGGGTTTAGGTTCGCAGAAACTTGTATTTATCTCATTGCGTCCACTGGTGCAATTCACTTAATCCCCATTTGTGTCTATACAAGTGTAAATTTTGTTACACAAGAGTAATTTGCAATACAGGTTTGTTAAAAGTTATGACCAAAAATCGAGTGATCGGCTGTGTGAAGTTTTCATGCGTAGTCCGCATTGAATTTTGATCTTACGAGAATCCAGATTGAGTCCAGTGATGTGCCTGGTTAATTTCCCTGTTTTGTGATTCTATCATTTATCAAGTCCACATATTCGATTCCCAGTGGTGTTGTGTGACTGGTGCTGTACCCCACGGCTTGTGATCCGTAAACCGTAGTCTGACAACGAACTTTCTGGATTGTTTCTGCTGGTAAATCTCCCGGTCTTATTCAGGTCCGCTTGAGGTTTACAAAGAGGAAAATTTCGACTTCCTTTAACGTAGAAAAACAGTGCTTATGCCTGACACTAAACTAATGACAAACGCTTCACTTCGCTTTGTGTGCCGGCTCTCTGACCTGAAATTTCTACTGGAATTTCCCGCTCGAAGTTACAAACATTGCTTTCCTAAACAACAGGCACACAAGTAACGAAATAAGTATTACGAAGAATGCTCAATTAGGACTTTATGTTGGAATGAGGTATCTTGGAACTGAACTACGGATTGTTCTGCTAAAATGTAGGTATTTTATGTAACTGTTATTTTTTTTAGATCTTAGTTACATATATTCGAAACGTATGTATCTTAACCAGGATGGAACACAGGTTCCACTGGAGCCACAGTACTTATCCACCAGGCTGCATTATGGGACAGCCCACAAGAACGTGCTGTTAAAAATATAAGCAGGAAATGAACGCCTCGCGCTTGTCGATGTAAGCTCCGCGATGAAGGGACTGTAATGCAGGAAGAGAAACGAGATACCGGCGCTGTTCTGTCGTGACAGAATGTGTGGGTCTATGACATTATTTCACTGTAATTACGGTGTTTAGGCCCGCTGTGCCAGATATAGCCCGGGGAAAAGAGGAAGTGGTCAATTGGGCCTACGTCAGCTCTTTAAAGGTCTTCGCTCAACCTCAAAGAGCGAGCTGTAAGGAGGACGCCTTCAGGAGCTTCTATCATAAGCAGCGTTTCTTCGCACAGCACAAATGCGTTTGTGTGATTCAGCCCGTAAATCAGACGTGTGAACTGCAGATTAGCAGTTCGCGGCCTGCACTTTGCCTAACGTATTACATTTAGTTTATGTTGTGACAGCTAATGTCCTACAACTGAACACAGCTTTTGAGGTCGTACATCAAGTCAGTCTCTTGACTTTACGTTTGCAATTATTGATTTCCAAATTCCTAGGACTGGCCGATCCCCTGACCTAATGTTTGTGTCAAATATTTCAGGATTCATGGTTTCAGAATTGATTTGGAATGGAAACACACCAGAAAACATAGTATTTGAAACATGAAGAAAGGCGAACATCATACTATAATATAATTTTATGTAATTCGAAATTAGTCGACTTTGTATTTGCATCGTCTACTTAAATATGTTGACGTCACAATATTTTGTCTGTAGTGTGTTCAGTTGCTATTACGTCGTTATTTTATTCATTACGCTGTACAAACTTGGAGTTATTTAAATGAACCTTATCCTGCTAACGTGGAGAATATGGCGAGTTCTTAATAATGCCAACAAATGGCAGATGGGATTCAATTCTGCGTTTAAAGGGTAAAACAGACTACAAGAGAACAAGAAAAGTGATTAATATATAGGGAATAAGATGAATACAATGACTACATGAAATAATTGGTTGGTAGTTTGAGTGATTGGTCATTAAATAATGTCGTTTGTAAAATTAGAAACGAAGATTGCGTGATGCAAAGTACAGCGTATTAGAAGACGCGTTGTGTCAACAATTTGACTGAACTAATTAACGTGACAGATATGGTAATCTGTCGAATAAAATCAATCATAAAATTGCAGATGGAGACACAACGAACGATGATGGCTGAATACAGTTAGGCAAGAAATACGTTCTGATGTCTCACCTTTTAATCCGTGTTTTTCCAATATGGCCTTTATCCCAATTATAAGCTTGATTCATTATATACATATGGATGTGTCAACATCAATCAGTGTTTCTAAACGTTAAGCATTATCAACACTGCAGAGTGTACCTCTTGTCATTGACGTATTAAGACTTGAAGTCGCAGTACCAGACATAACTGAGGTTTGGTCGAAGGCATAAACGTATTTTTCTTGTCGCCAATTCCGATATATCCATTAAGGAAGTGACAGCTGTTTTTTACTGTCTGATATATTCAGGTATTTGGAATTGTTACTTAAGAACGCACGTACACTTAGTACATTCCAACACCAGTTCACTTCTAGAGATTATGAAGTTTTCTGTTTTGTAAAAAAATGCCATATGTTGATAAGCTGATATTGGTAATGAGCTTACAAAGAGGCAAAACACATATTTGTATGCTAATTCAGAAATTGCCCTTCATGTAAGATTATTGCATTCCTGCACGTAATGCGTTGTATTAAACATTTCATCCATTTGTGTATACTTGAATGTCGAAGAGAAAATATTTCTTTAATGAAGTGCACATGAAGAGCTGGCCATATACGAGTAGTAGAACTGGACAGGTCTGTACATTACCTACATGCCAAAGATAGAAATAGGTGGGCTTCCAAATTAAGTTTCAGGTAGCCTAGCATTATATTACAAGCACAAAAAAACCTTGACGTTGGACTACAAGGGATTTCAGAACTTTTTCCCATGCATTCCAGTGTGATTCACATGTTCCATACATGTGTAAGCATGCTGACACATTTAAAAGTTGCGTCTTCCCATTAAATCATGATGCTTACGACTCCGATCCCAAGCTTATCTGACCCATTTCTGTTGTTTTCTTGATATATTTCTCGTAGTGAACAATGTTGCATTTGTGCCGAATAAAAACTCTACAGCCGATTTGTCATTCGTTCCGGTAGCTTTCCCTTACACGAAGAGTTTTTGCAAAACTATATTACCATTTGATGCAGCGTCTGTAAAATCCTGTCGACTACGCATTCATGCCATTTCATTTGACTTTAAAGCTGTTTTTCACTCATGAGACAGAACATTTGAGAAACATAAACACATTTGGGATAGAGAATACAGATGTAACCGTTGGCGGAAAACCTGATAGGGACTACAAAAACCTAGGGACTGGTCGGAGGATTATATGAAAATTGATCTTGAAAACAGTAGTGTGCGAGGGCTAAAACAGCAACAGTTGGGATTTAGTGGTGTTTCCTGCTGAATATGGTATTAAACTTCTGGTTCCTGACATATTTTCCCGGGAATTTCTTGACCTCCTGAACATCTTTCTAGCTACTCTAGAACATTGCCCGACTGAGCCAGACACATTACATTGTTATTATAGCACGAAGCACAGTCACGCTCTAACATACTATTTCTGAACTCAAAATTTCATTAGCAGGTTGCCTGTACTTGCCATCAAATCTTCAGCTTCATAGGAAGTCTCCATTATATCTGATATTCTTTCTTTAGAAACATCCTGTTTATTTCACACGTAACAATGAATGCCCTAAGATGAGAGTGCATAAGTTGATTATTTTTTACACTCCGCTTGGCCCTGCTTATCTTGATATCAGATCTCTGAAACGAATTACATTACGAACAGTGTGAACTAAATTAGTTGCTTACATTCCATTCGAAGGGCTTGAGATCGTGTGATTTGTTTTGCTCTGCAGGGAATACCCGGGGCTCTGTTAAAAGGGAAAGCTGCTGTGATATCCATGGGGAGGTTTATCGCCCGCCAGGCTGGTGGGCCGTAGCAGTGAAAGTCGCAGCACGGCACAGTAGCTAGAACCGGTATTCTTGTCGCTTCCAACTCCTCTCTGTTGCCTTCTCTGGCATAGCAGAGATTTGTTCAAATTATTTTAACTGTACGGCAAAGCTGCTGAATTGCATTACGTTGTTCAGAATGTTCACTCTTTGCGTTTCGGTTTCCTTTCAACTCAAAACGCGACAACGAAAATACTACAATTTCGTTATAACAGTAACAATGAAATACGTAAATTTGAAGTAGCATACTGAAATGTTAGAAACACATGCTATATTTTCTGAAAAATTGTCAGCTCCTATTCCGCAATGTGGAAGTGAACATCAAGGTTTAAGAAAGTCATTAGAACACAATGCGGTGAGTTGGAGTAGGAACTCAACCCATTTGCCGTAAGCGAAAAATAAAATGATTACAGACATAAGTGATGGGGGACGGGATGGCCAAGTCGGTTTAGTGTCTGGGCTATGGGCTGGATGTCCTAAGAATCATGGTTCGATTCGCTGCAGAAGCAAGGCTTTTTATCTCTTCTCTGAAACGTCCAGATCGGCTGTGGGTTCCACTTAGCGTCCTGTTAATAGCCAAAGCAGCCGGAGCATCAAGCTGTCTACCCGTGCCCTTTAGTGTTGAGGCTAAGAATGAGTTACGGTGTACCCTGCTTCCCTATATGCCTTCATGGCTTGCGCAAGGACGGATTACTTTTACGTTTTTACAGGATCTGTGAACGGAATATCTGAACAGAATGCCAGAGCAAAGATGAAATCTGTGTTGAAGTGCTGTGCGCGAGGCAGAAGACACATTTAAAGACCATGTAAATGCTGATTGCTGACTGGAGACAGAAAAGCTTGGAACCCTGTAAGTGGAATGTAGAAGAATAGTGTACAGTTTTTACTGCCGATGTATGTTCCCCGTGAAACGTCTTGGGCTACTCGTAGTATATAATACCTTTATTTCCCACGTTCGTTGTCGTTTGTCAGTGCTATCAGTTCGTCGAAAAATAATACTAATTAATGACGATACTGTAGTATATTACCGAGCGGTTGGGTCTCCGTAGGCCATGTTTAAGTACGTAATTATAATAATGGTGGTGTGACATTTCTAAAGCAAATGTGATTGGAATGGACACAAATTCATAGTTAGCCAAGTATGACGAAGGCACTTTCACAGCTCCCATGGTGTGTTTCTGTTGAAATTTGAGTATGTGCGTTATGCAGCGATATTAGCCCAGACATTCAAGGGGGTGGATTGGTCATTGAAAATTTAAAGCTGGTTGCTCAAATTGCATTATCCTATCTCCACTCGCAGGGAATAACTCATAAGTGACAAATATTATTTATGCGACGACTCACGTTCAGTTCTTTCAGGTAATCCTTAATACGAGAATAAGTTGCGGTTTCAACGAAAAATAGCGGTTTCCTTTTTTTTTTTTTTACCAAAAATGGATAGCCTGGTGGACTGATTTTTAGGCTTTTTCGCAAATTACGAAAAGTGACTGTGTGCTTCGTCGTGTGTGTCCGTCTGTCCGTTCGCGTGGAACAACGGCTCCCACTGGAAGGATTTTCATGAAATTTGGTATTTGAGTTTTTGAAAATATGTCGAGAAAATTCAAGCTTCATTAAAATCTGACAAGAATGACGGGAACTTGTGAATCTCAATGTACACTTTGATCATATCTCTCCGAGTTTCAGACAAAAGTTGTAGAGAATATTAAAAAGACACATTTAATGTTGAATAGCGTTTTCCGAAAATCGCGCCCTAATGATAAAATGTGGGAAAATATTGTAGAGCGGAGGAAGACCACAGATGACAATAGGGCACATGCGAATTGTATGTTGGATACCTAAGTCTACAAACAGAAACTCGGAATATGCAGTAATTATTGCTTTTATACTGCAACAATGGTTGCACCAATGCTCCTCAGTGTTGCGTTGTACTACTTTGCCTGTCTGGTTACATCTAACTTTGCAGTAAAACTTATATTTTCGAATGTAATGAGTGACTTTTTTCTTGAATTTTCTGAAGACGTTCCACGCTATTTAGATTTCTTTTTGAGCCCCCTTAGTGACGTCATCTTTAGATAACATTGAGTTACTTCAAACAAGCGTTACCATAACACTCCATCTGTTGTGAAGAGAATTCTGGTATAAAATTTAAGATACATTTTCTTTAGTTTTGAGGTTTCAAATGTAATATATTCTTGAGTTCTTCTGTATTGGGAGCCACGAATAACAGGTTCATTTGAGATGATTTCAAATCCACAAATATACATATAATTCATTAACTCTTCTGCTCACTAGGTACGTGGGAAATACCGAGCTGCGAAAATCCCAAATATTAGGTTTCCATTTTGTTATTGTGTATACTTAGGCAAAAAGTATTCTTTGCAGCATATGGTGAAATGGTTGCGATGTAGGCTGGTGGGACCAAGATGTAATGAATTAATGTACCACGGACCGCTAACTTGATATAATGTAAACCACCTATTCAGTCCGCTTTATAATTTTCATTTTTGTACAAAACCAAACCATTGAAGAGTCCAGAAATCTTCTTTGAAGGGCACAGACTCTATAAAAACGTATCTTATTAAGTGCTGTAAGAATTCCTAAAACATGTTTTAAAAGCTAATAAGGGGAAGCCTTGGAAACTTTTTCAGTAGGCTTATATTTAATCAGTAGAGTTATTTATAAGACTTTTTTGTTTGTTTGGAGGATATTGTTTCAAGTTGTGGATATAGATTTTGATATTTGTTCTACGTTAAGTTGACTTACAGCCAAAGATCTCTGTCCAAATGAAATGTTAACTGTAGTGGCTCCAAGAATCAAGCCTTTTGGGATGTTATTGATGTATGCGGATAAATATTGCCCAACGCTTTTAAGAAACTAAGATCATTCGGGAAATAATTACCTAATGATCCTACACATTGCAACATTACTGATCTTGTATCGTCAGTAGCACCCCTTTGAGAACCTCATATCTCACTGTAGCTGCTTCATGTGTGCTGCCTGCTTCTGATTCTATTGTGCTGTTGGTCTTTTCGGGGTTTAGAAGTTCTTTGCTGAACTCTGCTGTGTTACAGAACCTCCTTTGGTGTTTGTTTCATTTGCGTTTATGATTTGTGTGTGTGTGTGTAAATGGAATGAACTTCTTTAGGAAATGAAACACAGAATACGTCTACAGTAGTGCCCATGAAAAGTGAAGGGTTCACTTGTACTAATCACAAGTATAATCGGTCTGGTTTAACAAAAATTTAATAGAGCGGAAAAATAACGCACTGGGTGAGGAGGGCAGCGTGCCACTGTGCCATCGGACACACTCCACATCTGCTGCAGGCATCTTAGAGCGCTGAACGTACTTCACCGCCATCTGATAAACGCACATATGGAGAGAGATCAGAAAACAAGATTCAAGTGCATGAAGATATGATACACTCCAGAAGACAGTCAGACAGACAGTCACTGTATTTTAAACTATTTATTTCGTGAACCTCGATGAACTGCTCGTGGTAATGTAGATTTATCTTTCTACTCCAGTTTCATCCTTGTAGGCCGTAACTATGGGTCTGAAGTTGGTGTGATGAGCAATGTGGAAAAGACTGGGTAGTCGGCAAAATTTAGAAGCTGTTTAAATAATTATGAGATTTACTATTTCAGTGAGCGAACATTTCACAACAGTACAGTCTTTGTGCCTAACGGTACACTACGCCGTAAATACGTGTGAAAATGGAGTATGGTTTTCCTTATTCTTAAGCTCTGGCCCCTGTGGATGTGAGTATTTGATACCTGTTCCGGCAGCTTTAGTGTCAGGTAAAGAGCGCCCGACAGCCGTTGGCTAGGTGGTTGAATCGGCCCCAGGGTTTGTCCAGACACTGTTGTGGAGAGGAATATGTCTTGATCCTCCGCGAATCCAACCCCGATTTCTGTGTTGTCTATCCCAGTGTTATTTGTGACTAGAAAAACTTACCTTTAGTTACCACACCGGCTAAGCTATCCCGGCCCCACAGTCAGTCTCAAATAATGATTGTCAGATTTGGATTCATTATTACGCACAGCAACGTATTGTACAATGCGGGTCAAAATTTGTTGTTTTCTCTACAGTTTTATTTTTACAGAACATCATCTGGTGACGGGAAAAGTGTTTTGTTTATTTATTAGAGTCTGGTAGCGCCTGTGAATTTATTGGATAATACGTCGTTAAGCGTTGTTTTCTGTCCGAGACGTTCGCTGTAGACAAAGGACAATATTTTCAGGAATGCAGTCGGTTATTATCTGCTGCCCAGTTAATCAGACGTTAAGCATGTGTATGGTGCCAGCTCAAATGACTACATCTGTCAAGAGTCTGAAAGTAACTTGGCCCGTCAGAATCTGCTGAGTAAGTATATTAACCGTAGTTTGTTGCCCGAGAACGGGCTTGGAAAGCGATAGGGGATAAACTTCTAAACCATGCTACCTGAGATGGAACGATCATAATCAGAAAATTAGGACTAGGAAACAAAGAACAGTTGTTAGTAAATGTTCCTTCGTAAATAGGACCATTAAAAACTGTAACCAGAAACCTGCAGGCATACTAGCTTCTTTCCCACGTAAACTAAACACGTTTAGAAAGAGGGTTAAGAATGTAGTTACAAGCAAGGGAATTCAAGTGGGGATTAAGTGTAAATAAGTGAAGTGATGTGAAGTGTAGTGATGTGGAGTGAACTGACGTGATTTATGTGAAGTGATTTTGTTCTGAAGTGAAGTAAAGTGAAGTGAGTTACTCTGAAGTTCTTGGGGACAAAAGCACCATGTACAATATGGTGACCTTATGCTGAGGGTGCTTGATTGTATTGTGACTATTTCATTTGGGGTGTATCTTGTACTGTGGTTGTTTTAACTTGTGTTGTAATGTTTGGGTGAGTGTATGTGTGGGTGTTTTGGTATTATGTGTTCTTTTATTTACTGTGTTTTGTATTGTTTTGTACTGTGTTTTTATTGTTTCGTTAATGTATATTTATTCTTATTTGTTTTGTCTGTAATAGTGTAAGGACTACTGCCACCGAGTGAAAATTACATTGCCATAATTAGTAGTAATAATAATAATAATAATAGCGATATAAGCACCATGAATAGTAACAACAGAATAGCTGCAACACTGTATTCCCTAGGGACATAGTTTGTCTCAGGAATATAAGTATAAATACCCTATATAAAGGAGATGATGATGATGATGATGATGATAATAATAATAATAATAATGTCCCTGAAACGTGACGTTTTACACATTTTATTAAGTTTTATTATTTTTTACACAAGAAACGATAGACTGGGCTTACAAAGTAGATGTTTCCAAACGCGTCCTTATTGCCTTAGCACAAAAGCAGTCTTCTGAGTTGTTGTGCATTTACCTCCGGCTTCCTCGACTAATATCAACTAATAGGAAAGCAATGGCATTAAGGATGTTGTTTAGAGTGCAGCTTATTGTTTGGCTGACATTTTATTACGGTACCAGGTGCCCTAAAAGTCAATTGACAGAGATATTAAAGTACTTAAATGATTACTTTAACTTGGCTTAAATTATTTTATTTGCAGTAATTGGCAACGCTGTGGCTATACTCGTTTTGTTTCTGTGAGCTATTGTGACATTTGTGTATGTGTTTATGTACTCACTTGTCGCTTCAGATTACTCAAATGCGAATAAAATATTACCAAAGAATGGCGAATTTTCTTTGCTGCAAACCTGTAGTAGAAGAAACATAAGAAAACTGAAGGGTTAATCACAGCGTTTACTCAGAATTCTGTAGGTGTCCAGCCACAAATAAGGCAAGTAAGATTTGAAGAAAGTGCAAGTGTTGCAGTCCTACAACGAAGTGAGTCATCGAGATTGGTCAAAATTGTGACGTGGTTTGTTGTTTTATATTCCGAACAAGTCATTAAGAAAGTCCGCAAATGAACTCGAACTGACATGAAGTAGCATGCATTTAATATTTCATTCTCTGGGAATCATGCCACACAGACCTCGCTTGTTGTATGCTTTGAATGATGATGACCCAGATTGATTGATGCATTTTCTGTTAATGGTTCATATTATTCAGGAGGCTAATCGCGGCTTGACAAAGGAGATGCTGTGGACAGGTGAAGCAACATTAATGAAAAGTGTTAATATAACACAACGGTGTTTAATGGAGTGATAAAAGTAACAACGAGTGGCAGAAGTAAAGCCACCTACTCGCATTGGTTCGCCCGCAGTATCGGCCTCAGCTTCTGTCTTCTTGTTTTTGTACGTGTGTTTGTACCCTTCTCTCCCGCACGTCTCTTTCTTCTGTTTGGAAGATTGAGACAGCCATCTTGTCTGCAACTTTACACCTCTCTCTCAGACTACGTTATATTGCATCCAAAAGTCCATATTCTTCAAATTGTATATTTGTTATTGATTTTGACAATTCAAATGTATGGCTGTAAAAGTGGCAAGTAGAATATAAATTTTATGAAAAATCGGCAGAGAAGTGGCAGTTTCAGGTTTGGGTATCGTACCATTTATCAGAAATTTAGTTACGATATGTGTGTGTGTGTGTGTGTGTTAAAACTAAACCGAAAGTTAAATGGGGAAAAGAAATTTAATCCGAGAATGTGAGTTTAACCGGTCGCTGCCTGTCTACCCTAACAACTACGAACATCAAGATTGATGTTTCCCCTGAAGTTTGTACTGCATATACTGGCGTATTCTGGTATCAATGTACGCCATTCTGTGCTGTTGAAAACTTATCCTAGCCATGGTTACTTTGGCACGCTTTTTACTTTTTTATGGTTCCTGTTAAGGATCTATCATCCTACACGTTCCTTGTAAGTGACATCATGAAATCTAATAAGGACTTGTTTTTATGAACTTTTTTTTATTCGGTTTATAATGGGCCAGGTGCATATACATAAAGTGAAGTATTTCCTGAATTTGTGTCTGCATTCCTTTTTTTTTTTCAAGTACAGTCTGCCCCACCTTTCCCGACGGCAAGGTGGCTGCAACCTTGTTGCCCTTTACGACTAAGCCTTGCTCTGAACTACTCTGCTGCACCTGTCACGTGTCTGTCCGTCGCCCACCTGTTCTTGCTGATTACTGGGCATGACAGTCTCATTGAATGATCTGCACACTTCTCTTAATGAAACACCAGAGAGGTGTGCAGTCTGGGATCTTGATGAAGAATCAGGCTCTTTATTCTAGAGAATAATATTATGAGGTCCTTTTGTTTCTCCTTTATGCAGAATGTGATTTGTTAATGTATATTTCTTTTGTCTAATACAGGCGTGTTCTAGTAATGTCCAGTAACACAGAAGGGTGAGTGACTGTTACAGATTTTATTCGTAGGATTTTTAAAACATTTAGATCTAATTAGTGGATATTTGCCTTTTTTTTAGCTGCCTAAATTAAGACATTTCGAAATGCATAGGCACTGCGTGTTCAGGTTACGTGTGAATACACCCAATCCAGATACATTCAGGTGCGAGAGTTAAGGTTTTCGTAGCGATACACTTCTTTATTAAGGTTTATTATACTGATCAAAGTAATTTTTATTGGTCCTGAATTTTATTTTTATACATGTGTTATGAACTTGTTTTCCAGTTCATTTTTGATTTGTGAATTCATAGAGGAGTGGAGTAAAGGAAAATAGAGAATCATAAAATTCGTCAGTAGGTTTATAAGCACATTTTATTTTAAAATTGTCAAATTAAATTCTTTACGTAAATGTCACCTTGAACTTAAATTCAAGAAAGATCATACGTACTTGTCTCAGGTTTATAACCCAAGAATTACATTATTTAAATAGTCCTAGCCCATGGCACTGGGCTGCTGTTCACAAGGAATAAGACTGTCTGGTAATGCCAACCACAGTCCTTAGACATTTGTTTGAACATTTAAACCAATTCCAATCCTTCACACATGAAATCATACGGTTAGACATCCTTTTCTTTTTTTTTTTTTTTTTTAAACCCACTTTTTTGGCCAAAGAGATCAAAAAATTTAAAAAAAATAGTCCGAAATAAATTTGTGTACATCTCAAATTTTTTACGT
>Ga0123352_10010438_pt1 | contig 14573 bp, 9 predicted proteins | sample TergutLab28metaG_FD_89700 | JGI IMG/M metagenome (GOLD analysis project Ga0123352, IMG submission 89700) | Labiotermes labralis P1 segment gut microbial communities from Petit-Saut dam, French Guiana - Lab288 P1 | ecosystem: Host-associated > Arthropoda: Insects > Digestive system > Gut ... | reverse complement strand
TGATGACCGAAACGACAATGGAGAAACCGCCTTGCATTTACACGAATAGGCCTTCACTGCCGAAATCTAAAAGGTAGAAGAAGAAGAAGAAGAAGAAGAAGAAGAAGAAGAAGAAGAAGAACTTGCATTTACACGAATAGGACTTCACTGCCGAAATCTAAAAGGTAGTAGAAGAATAAGAAGAAGAAGAAGAAGAAGATGATGATGATGATGATGGCGACGATGTCGAAAGACAAGTATGTGTATTAAAAACTAAAAATATAAACTACATGACAGGAAATTAATACGGACCCCATATTTATGGTTATTGTAATGTGCACATTATAGAGGAACACACACCGCAGACGACTGTTCCAGGCGATGTTAGGGAACGTCATTTGTAAATTTTTCTGGCTTATGGTGTGATTGTGATAACCAGTGAAAAACTGGAACTGTTAATATGACGTCCGGTGTGGAGATGTTGAGAAGTGCACAGTGTTCCATGTGCACGTCATGGAGGCATATAGGGGAAGTAGAGGTACAGCTTCACTCGTTCTTAACCGCAGCACTATGTTAAGATGAGTGCTTAGCCTCACTCCCCGACCGCTTTACCCGCGAGATAGCACCTCAGATCCGTTCTGGACGTTTTGAAGAAAAGGTGATTTCCTGACCCTCATGGGGTTTGAACCCTAGGCCATCCAGCCCATAGCCTAGTCACCAAACCGACTACTCTACCCCGCCCCGGTTGTCATATACGTATGTACATATTGTGAGTGACATTTTTTAACTTTACAGCAAGTGTTTTTATAATCAGAGCAGATACAACACTTTGAGGTCTGTGCAAACAGTACAGACCGAACGACAAAGTTGTTTGGGACAAATGTATACTTGTTTACATAATGCAAAATAAAAATGAATATAAATCTAGTGAAAGTGTGGAAACGAACATTTCTGAAGTGTGAAATTAGGCTTTGAGTTCTGCTCTGAACATTTCGTTTAGGCGTACAAGGCATGCTTCTTCAGCTTGCATACGCGAATTGGCCTTTGCATCCATTTTCTGGTTCAGCTTTATTCTTTGTAATAGGGTAGTATTAAATTGCTCTCTTTGGTGACCTACTTCTCTCTTCTTTCTCCGCTTGCTGTCCGTTTTAAGTTCTCCTGATAATCGCATTTAAACTCACAGTCTTTTCCTTATGCGTTTATTCATTTCTTGGCAAAATCGTTTAAATCCTAGGAGTGATCAAGAAATTTAATTTGTGCTGCTGCTTCCAGAAGTTGCTCCTCTGTCTCACAACCCACGTTTGACATAAACATCTGGGCGTTTCTTTGGTGTTACTGTCTGTGTTATGGATTTCGTCTGATTTGTCATTTGTTCGTAAGCATTTCTTCTTATTTTTTAATTCATTCTATTATTTATATTCATAGCGTCAGTGACAAATTAAGTTATACAACTGTCACGAGAGAAAGGACAGTTATAATTACGGTGTTTTGAATATGCATTCACTTTATACAGTATTGACCGGTATATTTTGTATCCAGAAAGACAGCAGAATTTACTGTGTTGATGTTATTCCATTATGCAAAACTTATTCAGTGGTTTAAGAGTTTCCTTTATGGTAATATCGACTATGTTGCCTTCTACCAGCAGAAAGCTTTCCAGCATCCATGAGCTTTGAAAACACAGTGTTAATTACGTGCGCCATTCCCTATAACATTTACGAAACTGTGCATATTGCTCACGGCGTGTACTCGTGTGTTTTGTGTGATGTCCAGAACACAAAGCTATCGTAATTGTCCCTGAACAACTAGCCGGTTGCTCTTTTCTGGTGGGGACGTCGTGTTCTCTGTGAGTTTTCGGCCTGCCGAATGCTGACATGATTCCTAATACACCACAGAATACTACACACGCCCGCACACACACACTATACTACACATATCTAGCTTTTATAATCATAGGTGTGCAACTGTGTTCTTGTGTTTATGAATGATATGACGTCACCGTTTAGCCATAAACGGCATCTGCCAGACAGTCTGAGTAACTATTTGGTCCGTTGAAGCAAACATAACAGCAACCTGGTGTTATGTGTCAAAAGAGTCTCGCTATCCTAACCAACTTCCCGAAACTTGTGAACCAGCATCTTTGAGTCCGTCCCTCGTCTTGAGCAGCCGAATGACAATTTCAGTTCAGCCTTCTTTCCAAGCATTAGTAACTAGGACATGCCCATTGCGTTACTAACTCAGTGATTTGTCTGATGTAACACAGAACCTCCCGAAAAAGCAGAATTTTTCTCTGTGTATATCGCACACGATAAAATATATATTGAAACGTCCGTATGGTGCGGGGGAACGGAGTAGTGATGGAGCGCGAGGAATACATTACCTCATAAGAAATGTCGCCTGAAACTGTGGAGTACTATTTTCTTTTTACCCCCTTCTTTCGCCCTCTTCATCTCGAAGGGTTACGCTTTTTATTTCCTTTTGCGGCTTGCTCTGGTGGGGTGGGGGTGGTGGGGGGTTGAAGGCTAATATTGCCATTATGTGCTCCTTGGGGAAGGATTTTGCCTGGCTGTAAGGAAGGATAGGGATTCTAGTCTTCTGCAGTGCCTACTTCTCTTTTCTTCTCCCTTGAAAAGGAGAGTCAGCAGAACTAAAACTGCCCTCTGAACTACCAATTAGATCACTTGCATGTAAAGTTCCCAGTAGAACTTAACTTATAGGCTCTGTTTTTTAGGGTCAAACAAGAAAAAACAAATACGAACTGTGCCAATTCAACAAAGCTTCTAGTAGTCCAAGTATCGATTTTTCGTTATGGAAAGGGTTTGATGTTCTTGGCCGCAAAGCTGAAAGTGTATTGTGTCGGTTATTACTTGAACACACATATTGTGAGTTCGCATTTATACTTGGATTGCAGATTACTTATTTTGCCACTCTATGGGCTATCTATTGCTACTTGTAACAGCGGTATACGAAAGTTCATCGTCGTCTGTCAACATGTGGGCTGTCTGTTACTACTGCTAAGGGCTGCGTTCAAAGGTTTAACAGTTTCACAGATTTGTGTCATCAGCTGGGCTGCGATAGTTAGGAACAGTATGCAGCGTGTGAAATGTGTCAACAAAAGTTATACCTGTTTTTGCTACTGACAGTAACATTCAGAGCTTAACTGTCGCGTTACCTATTCATATAGCAAACTCCTTGTGGAATGGGAAGCATTCCATCATATTCAGGGTTCAGGGCTTTGTCTGTTTCTTCATTTCATTCATATGCACAAGTAAGTCCCCGTTAGAATGGATTGCTGCTACTGCCACATCTTTCCAGTTCGCTGTTTACCATCCTGCTACTGGACACCATGTACTGTGAACTGCTTACAACTTTGTTGAATATATCTTAGCTGATTAATTAATTACTATTATTATTCTATAGTTTTAATATTCAAGTGCAAAGTCATGTGTCACATTCCTTTTAGGTCTGTTGCTCTTTGTGATATCTGTATGTTGCGTGTATACGTACGAGCACACGCACGCACACACACGCACACACACACACCAGCATATATCTTCTTTCTTACGACGGACCGAGTAGACAACACCTACCGATATCAAATAGAGGCCACGTGCCCGTCACAGGATTGATTGGCTTGATATTCGCTCTGTGTTCAACTCCATATTTCATAATTTTTCCAGGTTTATAATAATTTATTAGCTCAGAACGTTTATTCAATAGTTGCATTTTAACCATTTTTAAATCCACTGATCTCAGCACGCAATGTTTCGTCACTTTCATGATGGGTTAACCACCCTGATTGATTCATTTTTCATCATTACCTTTATTCATTATGAGCTATGAAATGTTTAAAGCACTAAAAGAGTTCTCCTGTCTCTTTAGGTCACAACCCGATATCAGTGGAAGCAAACAAAATTACAACCTGGGTTGTGACTTTACAACCCCATAACCATGACATTCGTGATATGAAGTCACAAGCCGGTAAACTTGAAAACTTACAAAAATGACAACGAAATGTGGCACGCACAAATGTAACTCACAACAAACTCGTGACTCACACCGGGTATTACGTAATTTAGATACTTCGCACCTCCTCCGTATATAGGGTATCGACGGATATTAAAGCTAAAAGCAAGTCCTGTGGTATAGACTGGACATGGGTGTAGTTACAGTTCTCATTCCCAGACGCTCTTACTGTAGATGATTGAGTGGCCTGGTGAATGGACTATGTTATGGACCGAGGACTCTTCTTTCGATTCCCGGCAAGGGCAAGAGATTTTTCTCTTTCTTAAAGTCCAGACCGGCTCTGGGGTCCGCCCAGTCTCTTGCTCGCTGAATACTAGGGAAATTTTACTTCGGGGTAAAGTGGCCGGCACGCGGAGCTGACTGGTTCTGTCTAGTGCCGAGGGTAAGCGTCGGCGGACCTGCGCCTTCATGGCGAGGGCAGCGCCAACCCCACCTCTTGTGATTACGTCAGTAAATACTGTATTCCTTGTGATGTAAATCCTGTAATGTGTTCGTCACTGTGTTTTGTGTTTTTACCACGGGGAATCCGTCATATCCCGGCTAAAGCGTCGATACTGCCTATTGTTCTTCGCGTGCTTCCAATCCGTAAACTTAGTCTGTGGACGTGATTGTGAAAAGGACGTTATATGGGAATCGTAAAGGTACTAGTGGCATATTGAAAAGTGTTCATGCGTTCACTTAAAGACATGTATAAAACTGTACCGCTGTGCATGGTTAGGCACACTGAACTTACAGTGTACTGCAGTGGTGGGCACTGCGCTGCTTGTGCATTTCACTGCTGCCGCTCCCAAACTTGTCTGCGAAAAATGATATTCAGTTGGTATACAAGCATGCGAGGTTCACCGGGCACGGCGTGTTAAATCTTGTTCTGAAGAAATAAACTGTTAACTGACGGAAGTATCCTGTCATATTTGTATGGACGAAAATAAGAAGTAGCAAAATAAGGCGAGAATGTTTCATTTTATTAATACACGGCTGTTGGTTTTGTTGTCTCTTAAAAGTGCAGCTCTCGAAGACTATCTAGCTGGCCAGCCACGTGTAGCATAGGTAGCCAAACAGTCGATCGAGGCGTCTTTCTAGTTTCTATCACAATTTATATGACGCCTCAATAGCATAAGTAGCTGTTAGTTTGGCAGCATTTTCTGGGTCATCTACCTCTGCGAAGAAGCCTTCTTTCGCCTAGTTGAAGATAATTAGATCAAGATACCGAAGGCGTCTGACCAATGAACATTTAATATATTCACTTCACGTGTCCCTAAGCAATTATAAAGCCTCTTTCAGGAAGTTATCGCAAGGTATGGAGTGTCGCGTATCAACTCCGTAGCAGGATGGTTAATGAAAACGCATTTTATTTATGGTAAATTGTTTTAATGTGAAAAAGATCAGTTTTTAATAAATGAAATAATTGCACTTTTATATGTTTGACGTTACGCTATTTTACATTTATTTGCCTAGTTGACCTGATACTAATACATTCTTTACTCTAGTAGACTGCGAAAGATAGTCTCTCTTTGTAGTAGATCACTGAGTCTAAACGTCTGGCAACCTGTGACCTATGGTACTTTATTCTGCTGTCGCCAAGGTTGTATCGCTTTCTGTCGACTTAGCGCCTGATTGTGCGGCTACTTCTCCGACAGTTCTATGAAGCGGGTCTGTCTGAACCACAGGCTCTGAGTATGCAGTGGATGGACCAAGACCCTGTGTGCAACGTCTGGCTGCACTTCCATAATTTGCATCAATGTACCGATATATAGGGGTTACATAAAATGATAATATGGTGGGGAAGTCATGCATGTCAGCATGTTGTATCTCAGAAGTAGGTGACATCATTTTTATGAAATGATACTTGTTTGCGCAAAAAAAAAACATTCCTTGTTTTATGACGTTTCAACGCTTACGTGGTCCCTCCGGTAACCAAGTCTCTTAATCTGTCTCTTGCCTTTCGCAGGATTCCCCTCCTCTTCAGTTTCTTCCCGTGTTCCTCCTTGTTTGTGATATTCATCCCAATGCGTTCTTCCCGTCGTGACTCGTGTTTCCTATTTGGTCTTGCCCTTCCGTTTTCATATTAAAAACCGTCTTTGAGATTCCGTCTTCGTCCATTCTCAAAATATGCCTGTGTAATCACGTACTGCTAGTTATTAATTTACAATCCAATGTATTTAATTTTAAATTCTACCCAGTGCTTTTCTTCTAATTCTTGCTGTTCTTGTTTGTACTTCTCTGTTCTTCAAGCCTCATCTGTGTTGCAATTAGACTTTTAATATCTGTTTCTATTCATGTCCTTGTTTTTGTTCCACTCCTTAATATGGCCATGCAATTATTTTTAAATTATAATATTTTTTTTGTGTTGGAAATTTTCCTTCTCCAAAATACGCCCACAACTACTCGGTTAATTTCGCTGCGTTTTATTCATTTTGTAGTTTTGTTTTACGTATGTCACTATTTTACTTCTGAGGATTTAAAATTTACGACTTCCCACATTCCACTGTCATTGCAGTATATATTTTTGTCTCCTGTCCTGCGGTTTGTAAACCTCACATACAATGTTTATCTGTTGTTTCGATCCGGTATTTCCGTTGCTTAACCGATCCCAGTGGTCGCGCGATCTCTTGCTGGGATTTCGGGTCCGAATCCCGCCGGGGGCATGGATGTCTACCTCTTGTGAGTGTTGTGTGTTGTCAGGTAGAGGTCTCTGCGACGGGCCCATCACCAATCCAGAGGAATCCTACCGAATGTGGTGTGTCTGAGTGTGATCGTGAAGCCTCGGTAATGATGAGGCCCTGGCCCACTGGGGGCTGTTGCGCCATGAAAAAAAAATCGCTACTTTACATTAAATAAAATCGGAGTGTTCTCACAAAGGAATTATCACACAAAGTGTTTGTGCTTCATGCTGCAGTTTTAGTTGTCATTAAGATCAGTGGCACCTGCTTGTCCAGAGGTTTTGATTGATTGTGCCTGGTATGCAAATTTGGCTTTTCAAGCCATCTTCAGGCCGAAAATTGTGACATTTGAATAGATTTTAAGTTCATGGTTCCGTGCATCGTAATTCAATGTTAATAAAAATCCAACCAGATGCAACAGAATGCAGATATTTATTTACTGCAGAGTCGCTCTACATGTTTCGGGTGTCACAGCACCCATCATCAGGAGTACTAAAAACTGTAAACGCAGCCTCTGGTACAGGTCATAATACCGGTTCAGCTACTTCCCTCCAACGTGGCCTGATCAGGCCACGTTGGAGGGAAGTAGGTGTACGTGTACCGGAGGCTGCGGTTACAGTTTTTAGTACTCCTGATGATGGGTGCTGTGACACCCGAAACATGTAGAGTGACTTTGCAATAAATAAATATCTGCATACTGTTTCATCTGGTTGAATTTTTATTAACATTTGAATAGCTTCAACTCATGACGTTGTTCACCTCCGCAAGCTGACGTTACTCGTCGACAGCACTTAAAATGAACCAACAAAAAGGAAACAAGATCTATTGACTCCGTGGAGCAGAGTCGTTCTCGATAAGCTAAAATCTGCCAAATTATTCAACTGATTTCCCATATATTACGCACCCGAATGTTCATTACCTTGGTCACAACAGCCCGCCAGTTTTCCCTATCCTTACCCAAATGAGTGAAATGCACATCCCCTGATTGGTTTTCTGAAAGACCAATTTTAGTATTGTCCTTCCGTGTACTAATGTTTCTTCCCAGCGATCTCGTTCGCTCATGCCCTTCGACCAAATCTTGTGTGCATTTTCCTTACGTAATATGCGTGCTAATTGCCCCCACCTTCCTCACCCTCCACCATTTCATCACCATAAAAATATTTGGCGTGAACAAATTATGAACATCCCAGTTTTGCAGTATACACCTGCAGGGTCTATCAACAATTTCTGGCGTAGTGGGTGTATGCCTTCTCCAGTTGTTTGTATATTGCGATTACCTCTCAAACAATTGATTTTATCTGCAGTAAACTAAAATCAAAGCTAGTGGTTACTGGAAGAATCCACGTGTGGGAAATGAAACACGCGCTGCGTTAAACGTTATCGTGTAACTTAAAAATTAAAGACTAGTTTATTCCGACAGGTTCCAAGTGAAAATAAACATAGCAGTTGTGCTGCTTTTGTGCATCGTTGTATTGAAAATTAATTTACAATCTAGTAACACGTGTGCACTTCATTCTGCTGGGTATGTTTCTTATTCATTATCCTAATACTCGTTTACAGAGCTCCGTGCTTTGTTTGTGGAAACAATAAAGGCGATCACATTTAAACGCTTTGCTACTGTTGCTATATATATATATCGAGTTCGTGCACAAACGTACGTCATAACGGTGTTACAAAACGCATATTTATTGCCGAGCGTTTCAAACAATAGCGTTATATGTTTGCTTACTGTGAGGAACCACATAATGTTGTCGAATTATTCATTACAATACGTACCAGCGAAACTGTCAGATTTATACACCAGTAACAAATAGCATTGGGACCGCGGTGGCACAGTGGTTAAGGTGCTGTGCTACAAATCGAAAGGTCGCTGGTTCGATCCCATATGATGTCAGTGGAATTTTTCATTGATATAAAATCCTTCCGATCGCACTATGGCCCTGGGGTCGTCTCAGCCTCTAACAGAAATGAGTACCAGGAGCATTTCCTTGGGGTAAAGGCGGCTGGTCCGTAAGGCTGACAACCTTACCACCATCCTGTGACGTTGTCATGAAATCTGGAAACCTCAACTTCGTGGAACCCTCTGGTCCACTCCAGGCCTGTAACGGGACTGCTTTACCTTTACCTTTAACAAATAACATAGAATCGGCTCCGCTTAATTCCCGAGGTTAAAATAAGTGACAGTTTCTTGGAATGTTTATTTGGAATACATGTTTGGGTGTCGGGATACCTTAAATCAGTGTACTGACTGGCTACTGGATGGAAGACCGACGAATTGGGAACAATGCCGAAAGGACCAGAAAGTTCAAATGTGTCCCCACACGGCACGTTCAGACCGGCTGTGGGGCCGACCAAGCCTCCTATCCAGCTGGTATTGGGGATAAAGCGGCCGGGTTTTGTATACACGCCCATCCAGTGCCGAGATTAAGAATGCTTGTAGCTATAGTCCTGCCGACCCTTTGATGTGTGTCATCATGACGCGTGCTTATGTCAGCACGGGGAGATCTTCACCATTTTACCGTGACTTTACTGATCGTTCGTAATTATAAATAATTACAGAAACCAACAAGTGCACATAAAACGACTAATAACCGTACTTGACAAATAACATTCCTACAAGTTCCAGCGCCGAGGGGCCATTTTCAGGGAATCCAAAATACAAAGGCGTTCAAGTACCAACACAACGTTCTTGGTACTTGCACGCCTTTGTATTTTGGATTCCCTGAAAATGACCCCTCTGGCATATATTGGAATGTTATATGCCATGTATGGTTTTTAGTTGTTGTGTATATGTTTGTTGGTTACTGGAATTATTTGTAAGAAGAATGGGTGCAGAATATAATGTCACACTCATAACTGTGCTCGTATACACCGCCGGTACAGTTGCAGCTGGAACTGCAGCATCAAATGTCCGAAGTATAAGGCGCTACCAAGTGCGTTTTCGTTTGTGCCGAATAACAAGGCCGTTGTGTGCTGAGATGTGACACCGTGTATAATGGTGGATTTTCACCAACGTTTTAGACGTACTACGTGCTTGTATCGTGAAGGTGGAGGCAGTGTGTTCGCATAGGTGGTAACCGGTTAAGAAGACTACACGGCGTCATACTGCAGAAGACTGCAGTCTTAATGCTTGTACTCAGCGCCGTGGGACAGTGTCGAATATAGAGTTGTTCAAAAACATTTTAGCCACTAGAATGACCATAAGAAATAGTGGTGATAGGGAATTGTATGGAAGCAAGCGATTATGAGAAAACTGACTTGGGAGAACTGATGGCCTCCACTGCTGTAACCCCATCACGAGAGGGGCTTAGGTTAGACGTTAGGCTAGTCTCTCTCGCGCGTCTATGCATGCCTCGTTATACGAGACGGGCCAGTCACTCTCTCTGTTATGTGTTTCCCTCCCACCTTAGAGAGGGGCGGGTGTTACATGAGGCTACTGTCTTTAGTGCAAAATGCCAATCCAATGTACGAGTTGAAGCGTCTCTGCCGGGCGAGTAACTTAACAGGAGTGATGAGTTTTGTAATAAGGAAGCTATAAATTGAGGAAAACCACTAAAATATTCAGTAAGTGTATCAAAAATCTGCCCTAGATCCGAGCCGTATACTCCAATATGAAGCAAGTTACCCATCAGCGATGTGAATCGCTCAGACGTTAATATGGCTGAGGGATATGGAAGACTGCGTAAGGATAATCTTCAAATAGGTCTCTGTAAGCTATTATACGTGCTGGGACCGACGGTGACGCAGTAGGAGGTTCGGACTGCGCCACCGGCGGTCACGGCGACGGATTGCAAGAGGTCACCGTGTAACGTTGGGAAATAGAAACGTGCAGTCGTGGGTAGCAGCAGGCAAGTTGCAAGTGTGCCTGTCAGACGGCGTGTGGGTGAAGCAGAGGAGTGGCATTGGTGATACGTCCAGTGTGGTAAGGGCCATAAAACGAAGAAGAATGTGGTGGGCAGTCATGCTGCAAATAGGAAGTGGTGGTTGAAACACCTTGAGACAGTCGTAAAATTCTGTCCTCTGGGCTGTGATGCGGAAATAGCAGGTTCTTCCAAAACGCTGATAAATTTCTATCAGAATACACACCCCACAAAACATTATCTTCAAAGTGACGGCCGTGAAGGTGACGTTCTTAGCTGGAGGATGATAGTGAACTGTCTTATCTGGGCAGATGATTTATTCAGTGGCGTACCGGGGGAGGGTTCAAACCCCCCCCCCCCAGAAATTCCGAAGGCTCTCCAAAATTGTGCCACACTCAACTCGATTCTGAAAACTGTTAAAAGTTGCTGAATTTAGGACGCCAGCACCCCAAGATGTTCGGAAAAAAGGCAGTAAAATTCTAAAACTACTTAGGTTCGCAGTTGTTTTACATTAATTAGCAATGACAAATAAATTGGTTGTCACTCTAAATAGTCTTAAAGTACCAAAAATTAAGAAAATTTTACTATATGGAATGAAATTTCTTGTACCAAATTACAGCTGCCTCCAGAACCCCTGCCTAGGAGGCTACCGCCCCCAGATCCCCGTACACTGTGTCCTCTGTCCTCAACTGAATATGTTGAACCCCCCCCCCCAGAATAAAATTCCTGGGTACGCCACTGGTTTTATTTCCCCCGATGAAAGAGGCAGCTGGTTCGTCTGAAACGTCGTTACACATAACAGACGACATGAAGTCACATCGCAGGACACGGACATCTTTAATGCTATTCATTCCGTGCTTTTTGTAATAAACTATATATATTGTCGCCGCTGCGAGCACCCCTATCTGTAATAAACTGTAATATTCATACAGTTCGTATTCAGAGCATGGCGGTAGCGCGAACTTGTGAGGTGGTAGCTAGATTGTCACCAGTTATTTTTGGTCCCGAAATGATGCGTAACCCCGGAAAGTGTGCAAATTTATGTCTTTAAACCGGGCATTTATTGCATTTCTTCATTGTTTGCATTTCATTAAAGTTTTGTTGATATTCAATGTGGAAAGTAAAAAATAAAAATGCACAAATTTGCCCCTAAGTAGAACATTCCAAATTGCTTTCTTTGTTAATTACCGAGAGAACAGTAAACATACTGTTGTCCACCGTGATAAAAAAAGTATTGCAGTAAAACTCTGTGTGATAAAACAAGCGTAATTTAAAGTGCAACCCCCATTGTTAAAAGAAGACAAGTTACTGTACAACACCCTGTAACAAACGTAAAGAACAGTACAACCCTCTGTAATAAAACCAACATAAATGTCAGTACAACCCGGTGACAAAATAAACCTAAATTACAGTAAAATCCCCTTTTAAAACAGACGTAACTTACTGTAAAACCCCCTGTTAGAACAGACGTAAATTACAGTAGAGCCACCTGAAATAAAACAAACGTAACTTACTGTACAGTCCCCCTGTAATAAAACAGACGTAACTTACTGTAAAACCCCCTGTTAGAACAGACGTAAATTACAGTAGAGCCACCTGAAATAAAACAAACGTAACTTACTCTACAGTCCCCCTGTAAAAAAGAGACGTAACGTAGAGTACACCTCCCTATTATAAGAAAAAACGTACTGTACCATAATGTAGAGCCCCCTGTTAAAACAGACGTAACATCCTGTACAGCCCCCTGTAAAAACAGACGAAAATTACAGTAAAGACCTCTGAAATAAAACAAACGTACCTTAATGTACAACCCCCTGTTAAATAAGACGTAATTTTCTATTATAAAACAGACGTAACTTACTGTAAAGCATCCTGTAATAAAACGGAAGTAACTTACTGTACAGCCCCCTGTCAAAACAGACGTAACTTACTGTAGAGCTCCCTGTAATAAAAGAGATATAACTTACTATACAGCCCAATATAATAAAACAGAAGTAACTTACTGTAAAACCCCCTGTTAAAACAGACGTAAAATTCTGTAGAGCCCCCTGTAATAAAACAGACGTAACTTACAGTACAGCCCCCTGTAATAAAACAGACTTAATATACTGTACGACCCCTGTTAAAACAGACGTAACTTACAGAACAGCTCCCTGTAATAAAACAGACGTAGCTTACAGTACAGCCCCCCGTAATAAAGAGACGTAACTTATAGTACAGCCCCCTGTAATAAAACAGACGTAAATTACAGTACAGCCCCTGTAATAAAACAAACGTAACTTACAGTACAGCCCCCTGTAATAAAACTGACGTAACGTACTGTACAGCCCCCTGTAATAAAAGAGACGTAATATACTGCAAAGCCCCCTATAATAAAACAGTCATAAATTTCAGTACAGTCTCCTGTAATAAAACAGACTTAATTTATTCCACAGTCCCCTGTAACAAAACATACGTAACTTACTGTACAAATTCCCGTTATAACTAGCGTAACATACAGTACAAATTCCAGTAATAAAACACACGTAACATACAGTAAGACCCCCTGTAATAAAGAGACGTAACTTATGTACAGCCCCCTGTTCAAACAGACGTATCTTACAGTACAGCCCCCTGTAATAGAAAAAGTAACTTACTTTACAGCCCCTATAATAAAATAGACGTAACTGACTGTAAAGCCCCCTGTAAGGAAACAGACGTAACTTAATGTATAACCCCCTGTTAAAACGGACGTAACTTACTGTAAAGCCCCCTGTAATAAAACAGACTAAGTTACTGTACGTCCCCCTATAATAAAAATGGCGTAAATTACAGTACAGTCCTCTGTGATAAAACAGACCTAATTTAATTTAAAACCCCCTGTTAAAACAGACGTAAATTACAGTAAAGTTTTCTATAATAATACAGACGTAACTTACAGTACAACCCTTTGTTAAAAGGTACATAATTTAACGTACAGCCCCCTGTAATTAAACTGACGTGACGTACTGTACAGCCCCCTGTAATAAAACAGAAGTAATTTACTGTGCAAACCCCTATAATAAAACAGGTGTAAATTCCAATACAACCCCCTGTAATAAAAGAGATATACCTTACTATAAAACCCCCTATAATAAAACAGGCATAAATTACAGTACAGCCTCCTGTAATAAAACAGAATTAATTTATTCCACAGTCCCCTGTAACAAAAGATACGTAACTTACTGTACAAACTCCCGTTATAACTAGCCTAACATACAGTACAAATTCCAGTAGTAAAACACACCTAACATGCAGTAAAACCCCCTGTAATAAAACAGTACAGGCCCCTGTAATAGAACAGACGTAATTTACAATAGAGCCTCCTGTTAAAACAGACGTAACTTACTCTAAAAGTCCGCTGTTAAAACAGACGTAACTTACAGTACAGCTTCCTCAAATAAAACATACGTAACATACTGTAAAATTCCCTTCAAAAAAAGAGACGTAACTTACTGTAAAACCCCGGTAATAAAACAGACTTAACTTATTGTACAAACCCCTCTTAAAACAGATGTAATTTACTGTACAGACACCTGTAATAAAACAGTCGTTATATACTGCATTCCCCCCCCCCCGTAATAAAACAGGCGTAAATTAGAGTAGAGCCCCCTGTTAAAACAGACGTAACTTACTGTACAACCCCCTGTTAAAACACACTAAATTATTCTACGGCCCCCTGTTAAAACAGTCGTAAGTTGCAATACAGCCCCCTGTAATAAAAAAGACCTAATTTACTGTACAGCCCTCTGTAAAAATCAGACGTAACTTACAGTACAGACCCCTGTCATGAAACAAACGTAACTTACAGTACAGCCCCCTGTTATAAAACAGACGTAACTTACTGTACAATCGCCTGTTAAAACACACGTGACTTACTGTACATCCCCCTTTTTAAACAGACGTAACATACAGTACAGCCCCCTGTTAAAACAGACGTAACTTACTGTACAGCCCCCCTGTTAAAACAGACGTACTTTACAGTACAGCCCCCTGTAATAAAACAGACGTAATATACTCTAAACCCCCC
>Ga0123352_10010435_pt1 | contig 14575 bp, 6 predicted proteins | sample TergutLab28metaG_FD_89700 | JGI IMG/M metagenome (GOLD analysis project Ga0123352, IMG submission 89700) | Labiotermes labralis P1 segment gut microbial communities from Petit-Saut dam, French Guiana - Lab288 P1 | ecosystem: Host-associated > Arthropoda: Insects > Digestive system > Gut ... | reverse complement strand
TCTTATGTATATTGGACCATGCATCATTGTGATAGTTGAAGAATAAGAGACCAACTTGATGTCACTAGTTATTAAGTTTTATTTCACTTCTTCTATGCTCAACATGTTTCAGACATTAATACATCCACCATCAGGAGCCTGTGACTTTTCTATTGTAATTGTTTCTGTGTACCAGGCTGAAGCCTGCTACACGGATACCACCCCAACCCAGCTACACCAAAACTCCAACACACATCGAAACAAGAACACACGACCATTGTGGTGATACAATAGAAAAGTTGCAGGCTCCTGATGATGGATGTATTAATGTCTGAAACATGTTGAGCATAGAATAAGTGAAATAAAACTTAATAACTAGTGACATCAAGTTGGTCTCTTATTCTTTAACTATTTATATTTTGTTTTTGTGCATTGGTTCGGTTGTCTTTGTAACATATCCTTCGCAACAGCACCTCCCTGAAGATGTCCACAAAAGGTAACCAAAACCTGTAGGAGGTTTACAGTGATTATAATTTAATAAATTCACATATTTTCACATGTTTTGGTTGGTTGTTTTCTCATAGTGATATCAGCTGGTGTATGTAAGATCCCAGTTTCTCTTGCACAAGACATCTACATTTCCCTGCTAGATGTAATGTTCATTGTTAATGCCAGTTGCGTTCCACCATATTAAATTTCTGCACCTTTTTGAAAGAGCTAATGCTGGCAATACTGTGTGACAGGGATTGAAGAAGAGAGTGGACGACTTGTGGTGGGCTTTCATGCGGGCGGTCCTAACGTGAATAAAGTGTCGGCAGTGAAACACAACTTTCCTCCACATGTGGTACAAGCAGCAAAGGTATGAACCAGTTCACTGGGGACTGAATGGAGGCAGAAGTGAAACACTTGGCGTGTTTAGTGTGGCTCATATAAAAGGGATGGAGTAACAAACTGTAAATATTTTTTTAACTATGCCAGTAGTGTAATGATAATGCTTACACCGCTGTGTAAGTTATTAATTCTTTTGTTTACAGTATATTTAGTGTTCCTATCAGTAGCTCAGAATATGTGTAGTCAATAGTCAGTTGCAAAATACATGTCAGGAGATTGTCACGGAATAATTTGAGATACCGTTTTGGCACATGTCCAGAAGGATTCCGGGAACTTACGAAAATTTTTGCCTAGGACATTGTGTGTCTGTTTAGGACAGTCAATGTCTGCCTGGGACAGTGTGTGTTACGACCGGGTGGAGATTAAGCCTGGGCATATCCCAACTACAAGTCAAAAACTATCTTGAACCGGCTTGCTTTGTGCTGTTAATCTGAGCATTAGTGCAAGTTTAATTCTGTTGTACTGTTGCCAGGCACACGTGCAAGTGTAACATCGTCATCTGTGCCTGTAAGACAAGCAGTGCCTTCCTTGTTCATATTTTTATGGCACTCTCAAAAGCAGATTTATTGCATAGAAAGCCTGCATCTGCTGGGACATGCTGTGACACCTTTATGTTTAGGGGCACCAGACAAGGAACAGTGTGTTATGGTGTTTGGGATATGATGGCAAATGGTTTTATTCATATGTGGGGGAAAGGTCTTCGTTAGTCTGTACTCTCAAGTTGGAGGTAGTGGGTTTATCTAAAGTATTGGTGCCCTTTATACCCAACTGAGCAGTACATTTTAGATGACTGTGATTTTAATTCTGTATTTACCCAAACATGCAATGACTATATATTTAATATTAGCCCTTGTAATATGTGACTCTGTATCTATATTATAATCTCCTTTTACAACCTTCAATTTTCAGTAAAAACCCACAGGGAATGTATTTAACTTTGTCAGTGTTTATAAAGGAGTACCCAAATTTTTCAGATGTTGAGTTAGGAAAAATGATGTTATTATGGTGAATCTGGTGAAGATTTCAAATCACTTGTTTTGACAGGTGTTTGAAGATGCAATTCAGGGCTGGGAACGGGTGTCAGATGCAGATGGCGTAGTGCAATATAAGTTCTGGCATGAGCTGGTTATACACACCAATCAAACACAAGATCTGATGTTCATGGTGTACGTTCAGAGTCCGCAAGAGACAGCCGAAGCAAGGATGAAGCATTTGGATGAAGAGTTAAAGGCCTTCTTTGAAAGTGAAGAGGCAAAGAAGTGTCAAATTATATCAATTTACACCAAAGTCACACACATGTGAGTTGCTGCCTCATGTCTAGATTGCTTAACCTGCACTGAAATCATTTTATCTGTTATAAAGAAAACAGAAATTTGTGATCACAAGTGCAGCTGACCTGGAAGACACTGTACCTAGCTAGTACATTTCAGGGAGGCACTGTTTATAATGCAGTAGCAGCGACGGAAAGTGACAGTGAGTGCACAGTAGTTGATAGAAGTAGGAGCTAGTGTGGCCATAGTGTTGCCAACTGTTAGAAATGAAAAATTGAATGAAATTGATCATAATCACAAATAGGCATTTCACTCTCTTGGTCAGATATGTTTAGGGTGCCCAGTATAACTATCATTAAATGTAAGAAAATATATATTTTTGTATTGCTCAGTGTGTTGTGGCCCTTGTGCCTCCTTTGGTGGCATTTACAAGGGCTCAAACATAGTGGGTGACACAGGCTGTATAAATTCTTGCAGCTGTTGGCAAATACAGTCAAATTGAGTTATAATGTCATGAAAGGGACCAAATAAATTGTTATTATAAATGAGTGTCACTCCAAGTGAGGGGTTTGGTAGAAGTGAAGGAAAAATATTTTGAGACAAAATACAGGCCTGTAGGCATATTAATTAAATGCTTATACTATGATCTATTTTAAAATTAAATTAGAGTTCAAGTTTAGAAAGAATAAAATTTACTGTTATATAACAGTAAATTTCCATACAGGCTTATGCTACAAGATACATTATACGAAAAACAAAAATTATCCTGAGAAGAGGACCGCTGGCTGGTACATTGTCATTTCCCTGTTGTTACAACCACTCACACAGCGCTTTATTGATGTCACCTCATTCAGGCTTTCGAAATCGCTTTATTCTCTACCGCTTCCGTTCAAAGACCATAATAATTTTGATTCTGTTTTTACAAACCATTTGGATTGTAGAATTTGAGACCAAATTCCTGTCACACGTCAGCTTTCTCTTTTTCTGTTTTATATTTCTTGTATAAGTTTTAATTTTCCTTTGGCACTCAGAACGTTCCTTTTGTTCTTCACTGTAGCCATGTTATCACTCAGCCAGTTTCCTGTTAAATGCAGGAGTAGTAAAGCAGAGGGAAACTTTATGCCCAAAGTGAATTAATGTTGGGATCTTTGCTCTTCTGGGATGTTACACAGTGTAGATAGGTAATTAGTTAGTGACTTTTGGAACAACCGGACAGTCCCATCTTCAAGGGCCAAGCAGTTCACGAAACATCGGTAACTAACTACCAGGCTATGCTGCATAACATCCCAGAAGAACAAAGATCCCTTTCACAATGCAGTGGAAGCATGAAATTGTGAATTGCCACTACTAGCATTATTTTCCTGGCCTGGAATTCATACAGCTACCTGCTAGCATAGAGGGCTTCCCTGTCAAGGAGGAAAGGATCGAATTCTCAAAATATCCTACTTCTTGGACAGTTATATTGCGAGAAATGACTGGCAATGTTTTTATATGCGAGGGAGCTGCTTGTATGTGTTTCACTGTAAGCAAGGCAGAAAAAAACATACCTTATGTGAAATTAGTTGGTACCATAGCATGTATAATGTTATGAACAGGGTGTCATACAAACTGAGACTGTTATAACTGAGTTCAGCTGTTCATTGTTGTGCATCTACGTCATATTGTATCCTTGGCGTGATTAACTGCCTGAGTGCAGCACACCATGGTTGCCACATCAGTTGTTGGTACCAGGCGGTATGTTCTCTGAGGACATGCTTTCCATCTTGTCTGCCATTGCAGCTGTTGTTGCCAACTTAGTAATTCTCTGTGCAGAATGTGCTGAGGCCAAAGAAAAGTTCAGCTTCAGGCAGCAGTTTCATGAAAGCAGCTGAAAAAAGTAATGTGTGTTTTGATGTAAGAAAAGAAATGATTGACTAAGTGGGCTGTGGAGAAACTACTACTACTACTACTACTACTACTACTACTTCTTCTTCTTCTTCTTCTTCTTCTTCTTCTTCTTCTTCTCCTCCTTCTTCTCCTCCTTCTTCTCCTCCTTCTTCTCCTCCTTCTTCTCCTCCTTCTTCTTCTCCTTCTTCTCCTCCTTCTTCTTCTCCTTCTTCTCCTTCTTCTTCTCCTTCTTCTCCTTCTTCTCCTTCTTCTCCTTCTTCTCCTTCTTCTTCTCCTCCTTCTTCTCCTCCTCCTTCTTCTTCTTCTTCTTCTTCTTCTTCTTCTTCTTTTTTTTAGCCCATTATGTGTTTGGTATGTGGCTAGTGTATTAATCATGCAGTCCAGTGCCTCATTTAAAAAACAAATGTGGGGTTCATAGTAGACTTGTACAATGTGAATAAATTGAGAAAGTTGTTCAAGATAGCAGGATTTTGCAGTGTGATGCCATGAAGTTTGGTAGACAGGTATGGACATTTCTGGGGAATTTGTGTGCTCCGTCCTCATTGTGGATTCTGTCCTGAAGATGGAGGTGGTTTGTTCAAAAAAATTATTGGTTCATATCTGTCATACACTTCACGTTCTGTGAAACTGTAATTTTAAACTTCACAGCTGTGAGAACTTCAGATCTTGTGAAAGAGAAAATTATTGTATGTCATAATTGTCAGTACAAGCTGGGATAGCTCAGTCAGTGCAGTGATTATGGGCTGGACAATCCAGGATTCAGTTTCTGCTATGTCTATAGTTGACGTACCGCACCGCTAACCTCCAAATTTGCATTTTTTATATTTATTCAACAAATTAGGTACCGAATATTTTAAACATGGTATATACTCTCCATTTTTTTTTCTTGAAAATGCAGTTTGTTTCATAATTTTGATGTATTTGGTTCTGTATTATTCACATTTTATATACAGGGTGTGCTAAAATTAAAAAAATAATTCTGGCGCCAAAAGGTTAATGTAATGCTGAGTTTAAGACAGAGTTACACCTCCTGTCCCTCATTATGTCGACATGGCATGCATAGGAACAGCTTTAAATGTTTCTGTTTCCGCCACAAATTTAAGTTAAGATCAGGTTCTTATCTGCATTGTGCATATGGATTTTATACTGTATAATTTCCAGAAGGTTGAAATTATGCAGTACAGGGGCCAGTGGACCTGCAACACATTGGTTGCACTAGATGTCGTTGGCGTTAGAACCGGTAATGTCAGGTTTGAGAACTGAGGCACTGGCACAAGACATGTGTACAGGAGATTCCATTTATCCAGCACATTGTTTAGTGGCAAGTTTGCTGTTGTGTATATTTCAAGGGGAGACTTCGTAACACATTCAGACACCTCTCTGTTTCTGTGATCATTTCAATTTTTCGAGCAATGGTTAATGCGTTTCTTTTCCTTTTCACTACATGATGTTATGTTTGTAGGGGCCACAGTTCCGACATATACAGGTTATTAATAGATATACAAATTTGATATTGTTGATGTCACAGAGCAGGAAGTTAATGATGTGTCAGCTCCTAGAACACCTGGGAGGCAGTAAACACTGTGCTGTATCTTTTATTGTATACAGTGTTTTCTAAATATGTTTTATTTGTTCATCATAGCACACATTAAAATTGCTTTTTCCTAAGTCACAAATATGTCAGTTGGCAAAATCAGTTTACTGGCACACCCTGTTGTCCTCTTGTGTTCAAACTGAGGCTTTGTTATAGGTAAGTCACATATTTTTTGCCATAAATGAAACTGATATTGTGAATCCCTACAGTCCTGTTTACAAACCGCAGCAGCTGACACTGTCAGTGGGGTCACCCTACATTGAAGAGGTTGTTCTGGACTTGAAGTTCCACCTTGTGCCATCCATGCACTTCTGGAATAACATTCATGCAGCCAAGATGGTCTGTAGAGGCATTGCAGAGCTACTGGCACCTACAAAGAAAATTACTGTGTTGGAGGTGGGCTGTGGGTTTGGACTGATTGGACTGTATTTGTCAAAGGTAAGGATGGGCTGTGGGCTAAGTTTTGCCATTTGTAACGTGGTTCATGAACCTTTTCATTGTTAATTGCTTCTTTAGTGGAGCTGGGAGTGCTAAGTTGGAAGTGTGACTAGGCTTGTGAGCTATATGATTTGGCAGGGGGCTGGGGTTATTTCTGCAAAACTTCTAGACTGGCTCAGAGGCACACCCAACCTCTTGGTGGTCTTGTTTCCCAAGTGTAAAATAGCTGAGTAATGAAGCTGAACACTCACCATACAGTACTGAGGTTAAGAATAAGTGGAGCTGTTCTACTAGACCAATACGCTTTCAAGGTCTGGAGAGGCAAACTCTCCCTTTACCTGTTACATGCTGCTGTAGTAGTAATGTGGTAAGAATGCCTGTGTTTCTGAGTGCTGCAGTAGTAGTACTGATGTGTGAGGTTCCTTATTGGCAGATTTGAGACTTGGGGTCAAAAATGTTCTGTGTGTTTTGACCCAAAGGAGATGAATTTACCTAGCATCATGCCCTGAAACATCACATTTAAATTAAAGAGTTCTAATTTGGGATCATAATTTCAGTATAAAATAAAGGGTCCATATTATATCTGGAAATTTTCGCCACTGTAAAGTTTGGGGACTGACATCATGAAACCAAGGAGGTTTCTGTTGGTTCATGTTACGACTGCAGAGGTTGGGGAAGGACTGTGTTAGCTCAATCAGTTCTTCCAAAGCAGCCTCACCTGTGAGTTGTGTGTTCATCTTTGTTGCCATCACATGAACATGGAGACTCGGATGATGCTTAAACTTTTTCCGACAAACACACCAGATCCTTTTAAATCGGCATCTTACGAACGCACCAAACCACCGGCCATTTAAATGCCCTGCACACTCATGTAGAGGCTTAGAATTATACCCGCACTTGTTTTCTCCATATTATATAGTGGTTTGTGGTCAGATTCACGCTCCGGCCACTTTACCCAATAACGTACATATGTGCCTCATGAATACCAAATTTCTAGTCAGTCTGTACTCTTCGGAAACAGCTGTATGTTTGTTTTTATGCTAAGCGACTGACTGATTTCATTTCCTTCTCTAGAATCATTTAGCCATGCCACTACATTCGAAGTGCTTCGTCAAAGAATTCCAATCCGAAGCCTCATTCACTCTGATAAGCGTTGCTGTTACAGGAATTCTGTTTGTGATGGCATGCTTGCTTCGTATAACAATTTGCTTGCTGCGTACTCCGCTCTGAACTAAAGAATTGCTTATTTCGCGACTGAAATATGACACTGTTACTCGCTATACTCGCAACAGAGGCGCACATTATGTTTGCTGTCGCAGGATATATTACTGCTAAAAGGGACTAAGCACCAACTCTCTGTATGTGATAAAATCCAAATATTATATAGGTTCTCTACGTCAGTCTTCCATTTCATTTCGGTTTCTGGTCCATTACAGAAGGATGGTTTGAAAAATAAAATATAAACAGGACACATAAACTGGCCCACACAAATAAATATAGGCAATTAATGGCTATATTGTGAGGTCATGATTTTCCCATGCCCTACTCGTATATTGAATGTGAGAAACCACTCTCTGGCCAACCCCACTGGGATTATTATTCCAATTGCAGTTGCATATATACAAATAAACAGACTGGTCTGTAAATAGTCAGCCATAATATGACATTTCACTGCGTTAAGTCTTGGCTGGACCGAATATTCTTTTGTCAGCAGCATGGGCTGATAGAATGGCAAATTCCTATTCTATCAACCGTTGTTGCACATGGAAATGGACAAAGAAACTCTTCTTCCATCTGTTTGACCTGACCATTCTGAATGGCTACACCCTTTTTTCCTCACTGCGGGGTAAGAAAATTTCACATAGCGATTTTCGGAACACCCTACTGGGGAATTTGTTGGCACATGCTGGACATGAATGGAATGTGCAAAGGCCAATAGGAAGACCACCTGCTGCTGCCACCCAAGTCATTAGATTTGAAAAACGTGGAAGGAAGCATTGGCCTATTTCGTCTGCCACGCGAAGATATGTGTGTGCGGAAAAGGGTGTCACCAGAAATGTTACAGTGATATGTGAAAAGTGTGATGTAGCTCTTTGTTGTGATAGAAGATGCTTTGTGGACTACCACAACAAGGCAGATCCCTGAAACATTTCAGGCTGTTCAACCGGACTTCCCTACCTAAAACTGTGGCCTCAGCTGGAAATGTAAGGAAAAGAAATTTTAAATCTTAAAAATACGTTTTTATTTAGGCAATAAAATTTTATATATTTTTCAGAGAACCGCTGAAATATCTCTGTTTTGGTTATTCTTCCCTTGACGGACTAAGGAAATATCATGTAGAGACTCTCGATTCCTCCACGTGAAAGATACACTGGAAATGATGGCGAAAGTCGGTAGACTAGAATAGCATTCAACAAAAGGTTGGCCAGTCTCGGTTCGTGACAACGACACAGCTAAAATGTCATGTGTGAACTGCAAGTGGTATGAAGAAAAGAGTTGTTAGTGAAATTTTGAGAAAGTATGGAGTGTGTGTGTGAAGTAAGATGATTTTTCTGACACTATCACGCCAAGGCATAACCCCACAAATCTTGAAGCTGAAATTTACTGTGCATACATCGGGCCCGAAACAGAAACTTAAGTAAAATAAATTGAAAATTATAAAAATTTTAAATTAACTTCCTACTTAATCTTTTTCTGAACTGAAATATCTTTGATTTATTAGCAACACAGTGCAGATTATTTCATTATCTCTGGTTCATTATATATAAACGTATATTGTCAAACATGCACAAAGATTTATAGGGCCGTCGCGGAGAAAATTCGTGAGTTGAGCACGAAGACTGAATTAAAGGTCCGTAAGATAAAGGTTAAATTAATGGAGGATCGACTGCACATTAACTGTGAGACAGTACATCTGTAAGGCTTGTTCAAGACAGTCCTGTGCATAATCTCAACCTGTCATGATAGTGAAGTGCTTCCTGGTGAACTGTGGCATGGCGGATATCAACTTCCCACCTTATTCACTTGGCCATGCACCAGCCAACTTCCTGTCTTTTAAAATGGGAACTGCCCTCAGAGGAGGGTTTCAGGACAATGAGGTTAGAAAGAAAAATGTAACTGCTAATTGAAATGCGGTTCATTTGGATGCCTTTGGTCACTTGTTTTGTGCAAGTTTTTGAAGGATGTGCAAATTTGCACTGCAGTCAGGAGAGATTACTTTGAAGGAAAATACAGTCATGCGCCACATAATGACGTTTCAGTCAGTGATGGACGACACATACAACTGTGGTCCCATAAGATTATAATAATACCATTGTGTGACAGTTGCCTACAGTATTCAGTACGGTAACATGCTGTCCAGGTTTGTAGCCTAGGAGCAATAGGCTATTCCATATAGCCTAGGTGTGTAGTAGGCTATACTATCTAGGTTTGTATTGTACACTCTATGATGTTTGTATGATGACAGAGTCGCCTAATGATGCATTTCTCAGAACATCTCCCCGTCATTAAGCGACGCGTCACTGTAAAACGGTTTTCATATTATTTAATGTGTGTATTCTTGTAGACTGAGTCCTGGAATTTTATTGTTTGACCGTATATTTCATTACATGATTTAGGACCCACAATAAACGGTACTGGTGCCACTGTCACCACACAGGGTTATGCATTGACTGTGTTCATGTGTCTGTATTTGGCACTGGGGTGGACTCTAATGGTATGAGGTTGATAGTAGTTTTTGCAGAAACCAGTAAAGCAGCCTAGTTTGAAATGAGACACACACACACACACACACACACTCACTTATTGGATGTGTGCTGTGTTTCATAGAAAGGGGAGTGAACCAAGAATTGTTATCTCATGGCACAGCATTTTACTGTCATGGGGCTGTGGAATGGAGTCTGGTGTGTGGGGAAAGACAGAACTCTAGGTATCTTACTTTCCCTGACCAGATGTAATCTGTTCAGCTGCTCTGGTGTAGTTCAGCTAGCCCAAAGTGCTTGTTGCTAACAAAGGTTTCTGCGTGGTCATCATTACAAGCATTCCCTTGAACACGGCGACTGTATAGCTGTGAGGTTATACAGTGACATAGTGTCATTACTTGGGTATAAGCCAGTTCCACTGCACAATCTTCCTTGTTCAGGAAATGCCTGTACAGAATATGTTGAATGCTAAGGAGTCCCAGTAACTGCCCAGTGTACTCTGCAAAAGACCAAAGTTTTAAATGGGTGCCCATTGCTGTGCACATTCTTGGCCAACAGCTTTAGTGGATATCTGATTTTGCAGCTTCACACTGTGCATCAACTATAGTTGACTTTGTTGCCAAAGTATTTACCTTCTGTGTGAAATGCAGCCCAGAGTTTGAGGTCATGAATGAGAAAATATGTTCGCATCTTATAGCTACCTAACTGTGGTTGCTGGAATGCAGGCATAACAGTTTGAGCTAGATGTTGATGGGGTTTATCAGCAGGCACTCTTTTTTGTGACCTCATTGTAATTTTTCATGGGAATCTGTCATTTTTTCCATGCACTGTTATATGTGTGCATGAGTGTGGTAATTGTAACACAGCAAACATTCTATTGCAGATGGCTGGAGAAGTCCTGAGTGTGGATGAAGATCATTTTGTTGCAGAGGCCAAGAAGCATGCAGAAATTAATGGAATAACAGGCTGCCAGTATTTTGGTGGCAAGCCTGATGAGCTGCTCCCTGTAATTGCTACCAAAATAACCTGCATGAAAGCTTGTGCCATTGTGATAGGCACTTCCAACCACTTCTCTACATGTGAGTTAGTTATATTCTTGCTTGACTGGTAACTGACTACATGGAGCAGAGTTCTTGAAATGCCACTACTTGCACTTCTAGTAAACAAATTCCTGGCGTTCGTTACATTGTTCACAAGAGCCCACCCTTTGTCCTCGGCCAGATTAATCCATTCTTTCCTTATGATCATTTTTTTTGTCATACATTGTTCACAAGAGCCCACCCTTTGTCCTCAGCCAGATTAATCCATTCTTTCCTTATGATCATTTTTTTTTTGTCATTCCAGACAACCTTTTCAGTTGGAAACTTGTGAAATGGTGACTGTATAACAAGTAATTAATCACAGTTGCATTACTGGACACATGAAATTTTGACATTTCAAGATGAAATTGTGAACATTAAATTAGCTTTTGTATGTATTATGGCACTGAAGCGGTAAATAATATGCAAACGAAAAAAATGTGTATGTGAATTGAGAATTACTAAATGTAGACAGTGAATGGAGCTGAAGCCTTAATGGGCAATATACAAATTTTTTTATTTTGCAGAGTGCCTCAAATGGAAATGTATTTAAATTAGAATTTACCATCTTTTTTTTTTTAACCACAATTGCTAAATTTGTTCCAGATATCACTAGCAAATGATGTGCAACTGGCAGTAAACTTTAGATACATCAGTTGGCAGCATATTAAGAGTGTATGTGATGATATCTTTGACTTAAAAAATTAAATCCTCGAAGAAAGGCACAAAAAATGAATTATGTAGCAGTATGGCACCCATCTTGAAAATTAGTAAATTGCTACATATTGATATGACATCATGTATGTAATTTGACACAGAAAAAATGTAAAAGTAGAAATTAGTGTGACCAGTAGCCTGCCAGGTCAGTGGCTACAGAAACTGTACCAGTATAGCACCTGGCCATGGACAGCACCTTCAGTAGAAGACTTGCTTAGCAGCCATCTCAGATGGGTTACATGAAGTTCAAGAGTGAACAGATTTTTTAGTGTAATTTCCTGTTGTCAAGTCTGATGAGAGTCTATTGAGGTTTTCCAAGTTGTATGTGGACAGGCGGGTGGGCGGGAAGACGTGGTAAAGTTGTTGGCACATTTTTGTATCTTTTCTGCATATTTGCTCTGTACCAGCTTACAACAACAACAACAACAACAACAACAATAATAATAATAATTGTGAGTACAACACTGAATGTGTACACTAGAGGATTGTATGAAACCTCCATTTTTGTGTTTACAGTTTTACTTCCAACACATTTTTGGGTGATTCACATCAGAGGTAACTTTGTAAACAAATAATGGAAGCTGTTGTACTATCCTATAGTGTACAGAGATGGTGTTTGATCAGTTATAAAAAATGAGAACATTTGTGGAATGTTCCAGGTGCCAAGGCAATGAAGGAATTGAGGAAGATCCCGCAAGTCAGGAGAGTGGTGCTGGTCACCGAAATGTTCTACTCCCGTTTCAATCCCATTATGGCACTTAGTAAACCCACCAATGCAAACAATATGGGTTATCCTTTCTTTCCACTGAGAGCAATCCCTGTGGACACAAAGCCCACTGGTAAAGGTTACTTGCTGTTGATTCTGATGGAGCGTGTTGGACTCTTCAATCTCGTCAAGTCGCCAGGCCATTCACATAAATCGAAGAAGGGGAGGGAATTCCAAGGTGTTGATAGAAGAGCACCGGGAACGTGGAGGCCGTATGAGGTGGAGGCAGAATATACTGAGCTGTTGTTGAGAGGCACTGAACAAATGTGAGTGGTTCTCCACGTCAGAATGTTTCTAGTAGAAGGATTAGAAAGGAAGATAATTTTGTGGGGCCAGAGAGTTCTTGGATTTGAGAGTGCTATAGCCCAGAAAGGTTCCTCTGGACAAAATTAGGTGGCAGTGCATGCTGATGCTGTGTTCAGTGTGCTGAATGAAGAGTGAGAAGAGTGACATTTGAAGTAATATTCATTTTTGCGGAACAGAATGATATGGAAACTGTGATTATTTCTTGATCCCAGATATGTGACTGCATGGTTGTAGCAGAGTCTCTTTTTTTTTGTTTTGTTTTGTTGTATTGAAACCCATGTGCCATCTTTCTATCACCATATTTCTTCTCATTCTTACCATCTTCAGTTTTTCTGACATTTCAGGCACCTTTTGTGTTGTCATTATTCTTGTTCTGTAACACATGATGCACACGTGTTAACCTGTTTTCATCGCTAGTACTTGGTTTGTGGCTGGAACTGCAGGCCGAGACAAAGTAAGACACAGGGCACTCCAAAAATGTCAATACTAGGATTATTTCTTCACTCACAGTGTGGAAAACTTGAAAGAGACCCCTTCGATGTTAATGTCTATCACCTGGGACCTTTGGTGTCATTACAGCTTGTCTGTGAATGCAGGGGAGTGTCAGCCCATTGTTGTACCTGAGAGTTGGAAAGGGTGTACTCCAGTTACAAGTTCACATATTCTGTGTGGAGTTATAATTTTTTTGTCTCACATCTGTATTTATCTTAGTTCACATGAGATACACATCTTTTTGCAAAAATTGGTGGCATAACAGGGCATAAGAAATTGTTATTGTTTTATATATATTATTTTGTTGAATATACAGCATGTAGAACATTTCAGTTGGAAGGCCTGTTGTGAGGTTTGAGTTAATCATGACATTGTTGATAAAAATTCAGGTCTTTGATGTGACACTGTGTGGATGGTAAATAATGACCTGTGTCTCATAGGAGGTTGCTGCCTGCATCTTTTGTGGGTCTGTAGAGCTGGCAGATGAAGCAGCCAACTTCTCACAGACATCAGTAACTGTTTACTGATCGACACGATATCGTATCGACATGATATTGTATCGTATCCCCAAAGACTTTCATCTTTACTTTTTTATGTTGAGTCATTTTTTTAGATAATAAGAAGTGTGATTTATTTCAGTTTGTTGTACAGCAGATGCTGTATTGAACCAGTGTTGGACACGACAGGCATAACCTTGTGTTACTTTCATCCACGTTGTGCAAATTATATATGAAAGTGTACATCATATTGGTTTGACATGTTTACAGCACAATGTGTTATAAGACTTGAATTTTCTTTTGTTTTTGCATTGATGGTATAGACTGCTTGGTGGCTGTAGCAGCTTCATTGTCATTTGCCCATCATTTTTTTGGTCTTCCTTAAACCATATTTCCTCTTGGTTTATAATTTTATTTCAGTTTTAACTTTGTGTTTTCATGCATTGTATCTGCGTCCCTACTTTTGAATCATGGGTACATTAAACCTCATATTATGGGGGATTGTGAGTAGTATTCTATACATTATGTGGCACAATTTCAAAGGGCATTAAAGAAACCTCATGACAGGTTTCTTGTATACAATTTTTTCTTTGCATTGTGTAAGTAGTTTGTTTTAAAGTGAACAAGACTGTGTCTTGTCATGTTGATAATACACAAAATCATGTTTTACATATGCTTGTAATTTGTTATGTTCCAGATGTTTAAGAACATTGAAACAAACAGCATAATATGCATATACATACAGCTGTTAACAAAATTGTGTTCATTCACAAAACCCTTCTGACGTTTTAGGTTTCTGTGACCGTGCATCGTGAGCAAATTGTGAAGTGAGAGAGAAAACCAACAAGATGCAACAGTTAGATGTTTATTATCAATACTTTCTCAACATGTTTCGGGTATCATTATGCCCATCTTCAGGAGAACAACACGTGTGTTACTGCACGTGCAGTAACACAC
>Ga0123352_10010431_pt1 | contig 14576 bp, 7 predicted proteins | sample TergutLab28metaG_FD_89700 | JGI IMG/M metagenome (GOLD analysis project Ga0123352, IMG submission 89700) | Labiotermes labralis P1 segment gut microbial communities from Petit-Saut dam, French Guiana - Lab288 P1 | ecosystem: Host-associated > Arthropoda: Insects > Digestive system > Gut ... | reverse complement strand
ATAATTATAAAGGATGAAACACTAGATCAAGTCAGCCAATTTACGTATTTAGGCTGCAGCATATCTTACCAATTTTCCAATGATGTGGAACTTAAATTGGCAAAATTTTTACAATTAATTGGTCCTATTAAGAGGACTATTTTCAGGAAAGTGAGAACGGAAACCATTTTGAAATTATACAACACTCTAGTTTTGCCTACATTTTTATATGGGTCAGAAAATTGGACTTCGACAGCCTCACAGAGACGAAGAATTGAGGCGGCAGAAATGAAGCTATTGAGACCTCTGGCAGGTTACGCCTTCAGTGACTACATAACAAACGACTCCATTTGCCGTGAACTACCAGACAGACTGCATACTAGACAAGATAGATGAATACAGAAGGAACTGTCTTTTACATCTACAAAGAATGCCACAACACCGAATCCCTTTAAAATCATAACTTTACAGCCCACAAGGAAAGAGAACAATTGGGAGACCAAAGAAACGATGGAGAGAACAACTGTAACTCTGGAGACAGAACGGGCCAAATGGCCCAACCCTGGATGTTTATGATGATAGATTAAAACTCCATAAGCCATCAACCAAACTTACAATGTATCCAAAAGGTGTTTATTATAGCCGTATACAAACTTCCAGATATTATTGTACAATTAGTCATAACCAAGAAATGTTTTTAATACAGTTGAAAAAATATTTAATTGATAATGCTTTTTATTCAGTAGAAGAATACCTGAATGCCTAATACAGACTCATGATGTGAGGCCTGATATAATGTGATATATATTTGTCACATGATGTGAGGCCTGATATAATGTGATATATATTTGTCACTTAAATGTATTAAATTGTATGTCCTCACTGTATGCAATTTTAGGAAGACAGCAGTTGTATTTATTGTTCATTATTTGTTATGTTACATCATATAATTTTGTATACATGTGTATCAAGTGTGTGTAACGATTGATAATCCTTATCATAAACATTTTTTAATGGCATGTTTCATATCCATTGCCACTGAGGCTTTTAAGATTGATGAAATGTATGTAATATGTATGTATGTAATCAAGATGAAAGTCTGCAGCAGGCAGGTAACTTTTATGAAGTGTGCCTAAGAACTCCATGCAAATATTTCTTATTATTCAGTTAGTAAAGGTGAATGCTGTTATGTAAAATGTTATATTTTTGTCAGTAACCAAAAATGGTTCTCAATAAATGTTTGTACACATGTCCATTTTATATGTACAGGAACAAGAAAAAATTGCGAAGTTTTTTGTGTCAAATTACAAGAAGGACATGTTAGAAAAGGAGTTGAGCTTGAAGGGCTGGAACTGGGGAACAGCAAAATTTAATGGCTCAGTTTTAAGTTTTGATGTTGGCAACAACACTGCTCTTGAGATCCCTTTAAACCATGTATCTCAGTGCACAACTGGAAAGAATGAAGTAACACTGGAATTTCATCAGGTAGGTGTATAGATGATAGTGCTAGAGGCCTTTGTTAATGTGAGAGTATCTCAAAGGATGGGCTTTTCAATATGTGCAATAAGCATGTTTTCCAGACTGCAAGTTGTTGGAATTCTGAAGAATAAAATCCAACTAGATCCCACTTATTACTTTATTATGCTTATGTTAGGCTGTAACATGTTGCGTTATAGCCTTCGGTCCGGAAACTCATCCATCCTGCCTGCACTTAACTTCCATCCAGCAGCAACTCGAGAACCAGACTGCCTATGTGGTAACCAATGCTATCATCGTGAGCTCCTTGTGGAGGAATGTCTTTCTTCTTAATACTATTTAAATGCTACAGCTACAGGTAGTAACATATCTTTACTAATAAAGTAAGTGTGAATCAAGATGGCGTACCTTGGACGAAGCTGCTATTAGCTACTCCCAGTACTCCTGATGATGGGCATAATTATGCCTGTAACATGTTGAGCCCAACATAAGCATAATAAAGTAATAAGTGGCATCTAGTTGGATTTTATTCTTCAGTTATCAAAATGTTGCATGGTCCAATACACATCACATTTGTTGGAATTCTATTTGTACATTACTAGTTTATCATACCTGAGCGAGAATATTTTTTAACCTTTGTGTAATGTTGTGTGTTCAGTATAATTATAATTCAGGTTTGCGTTTCATACGAATTAAGTAATTCACATTAATAATGGCCATGGGCTGGATGGCTGGCTTTCTGATCATGTCAGTGTCATAAACATGCAAACCAAAAAGAATTTATGTATCTTCTGAAATGTTTGGTGCCCTCCCATATACTAATAATGAAACTGCTTGTTATTTGCATGAGGGTTCTTCAAATAAACTGCTGAAATAATGACATTTCTTCCGACTTCTGAATCATATTTAACCTCGTAACTGACGCATGCAATTGCACTACAAGAATCAAACCTGAATTATTCATACTTGCATTAAATTTAGGTTTTGTAAGCAAAGGATATAACACACAACTGTTCTGTCATTTAATTTTGTACTGCCTTCTCATATGTGCTTTAAGCATTAGCCAGTAGTCTTGTACCAACCAAGAAGTAGATGTGATAGTTTTATGCACTATAGAAGTCCTGCTATAATTATCTAAAAATCAGACTAGATAAACTAGAGTGGTGGAAGTCTTTCATGTAGCATAAACCTGAAGAATTTCAAGAAGTATGTCTTCCTTTGGTACAGAATAGAATTTGGCATAAAATTAGGCATGTGTTCCACATTTGCATATACGTTTCTTCTTAGATGGCTCTGTCATGTAGCATTATACAGTGAAATAAGGCATGTCATGAAACTGGATATGTTTGCCTTGTAAGATTTATCCATTTTTTTACTCTTTCAGAATGATGATGCTCCTGTAAGTTTAATGGAGATGAGGTTTCATATTCCTTCAAGTGAATTGGCAGGGGATGTTGATCCAGTGGATGCCTTCCATAAACAGGTGTGAATGTTTGAATGCAATAGTTACATGTGACATGAACTAAGATGAAGGGTGTAATATATTTTGCATGAATTCAATAGTTACATGTGACATGAACTGAGATGAAGGAAGTTATATATTTTGCATAACTGGTGTTGTTTTGAACAATAAAAGTCTTGCTTCACAATAAGGAAAGAAATATAAGTGCGGTAATTAATTTATTGAATGGTTGGACATGGGTTAAGTGAGAAATGTTTAAAACATTTTACTTAGAAAATCTGAAGCGATCTTTCTGAGGCCAAGTCTTAGATGGGAGGATTGTATTAAAATGGATCTTGTGTAATCTGTGAGGTGTGCACTGAATTTGTGTGACTCAGAATAATGTTCATTGGTGGGATTAGGTGATAAAGGTAGTGTGCCGTTGTGAAGTGAATGTATTGAAGAGTGTGGTGTCTGTCTTCTTCATAAGTATTCTGTTCCATGTAGTTCACTAGCTACACTTTGATAATGCTTTCCTTTGAATGTATGTTACTAGGTTATGGAGCAAGCAAGTGTCATCAGTTTGTCAGGAGACGCTATCACTATATTCAAGGAAATCCAGTGTCTTACACCACGGTATGTGTGTTTCTGCCTCTTTCTAGGTGTCCTTGTTTATATCGGTGCATATGCTTACACTCCTAGTCCTCTTGCAACATATCTTCGTGTTATGCCAGGGTTAAATATGCAAGTTGCCATACCTGCATCCCATACATTGTTAGGGGTGTAAACCTCAACCTCTGTAGTGCTGGTCTTTTGAAGCAGAGTGTGGAAAAAATGCCATGTCATTGTTGCTGAAATCGCAAGCTTGTAGTAAAACTTCTGTTTTTGGGCACATATGCAGAATTGCAGAGAGCAACTGGTAGCTTTGTCATGTCTGTCTGTCTGTCTTCCCATCTGTCCATTTGTCCATCTGCGTGGAATAATTTTGCTCTGACTGAACAGATTTGTATAAAATTTGATATTTCAGTATTTTTCAAAACTATAAAGAAAATGTAAGTTTGATTAAAATCTGACAAGAATAATGGGTACTTTAAGTGAAGACCTATGTACATTTATGATAATGTCTCATTCGTTTCATCTTAAATGAGAAATGTTCCAGTCAAAAGTAGTAAAGAAAATCAAAGCACATTTGATGGGTTCTGTAACTTTTTTTTTTTTTGTTATTTTTATTTATTTATTTTATATATATATCATGCCATTTATGAGATAATGTGGAGAAATTCTGTAGAGCTGGACAGTCTGCAGGTGACAATATGCCACATGCACATTGCATGCTAGATACCTAAGGCTACAGGTGCCTACTCAGAATCATTATTCCTACTGCTTTTGCACATCCACAATGGTTGCATGAACGCACCCCAATGTTGCATTATTTGTACATTGTCTTTCTTGTTAAATTTGATGTTACATGTCTGAAATTTCTTATAGTTCCTGACAAAGACTGCCTGGCGTCACTTCTTGCACACTTTTGTGTGTCATAGAATTTGAACTACAGTCTACTTCCATACACTGAACTTTAAAAGAAGATGTTTTGTTGTAGTTATATTATAGTGAATTCACTTCTAAGTTTGACTGTCAATTTTTGTGATATTTCACTACACTGTTTTCAGCTGCATATGTTGTAAAAACTCACATTCTCATTGCACGTGTCACTATACCCATGCGTTAGATGTGAAACATTAGTACTCGGTAATCTGCATCCACTTGAAATTTGTAATTCATAAATTATACAGTCTTTCTTAAAAGGATTGTTGTTTCCATATTATGTTTTCAAGACAATTTTATCTGTTTTACAAATTGTGTGAAAGAATACACACAGATGTGTGTCTGTTCACACGTGCACAGGAAAGCACTTCATTTAGCCTGTACCTGCATTGATTTCCTAGTGGTTTTGATCAGGAGTTGCAATATGTAGTCAGCACACTGACTGGGTTTTGGGCTGGATGGTCCAGGGTTTGATTCCTAGCAGGATGAAGAAATTTCTTTCTTTCCTCAACCATATATCCTGGCTCTGGGGCTGACCTTGCTGTAGATTGAGTACTGGGGGCTGGGGGCTTTGCCTTCAGAGTTTAATGAACTAGGGCATGAACTGGATCACTCACCCTCCTTGAATGCAAAGGTTAAGAATGAGTGCAGCTATTGCTCTGCTGCAGCTGCTGCTACATGCCATCATGGTGTACACAGACACACCTTTACCTTCATGTGCCCTTGATCTATTTTTCCCCGACCACATGCATGCAGTAGTAGTCCTGTTTATGTGGTAAACCTAAGGAAGGGGAGAAGGTAGCAGGACACTTGATGAAATTCATGTGTGCTGTTTGCTGGATATTTTAGCTTATAGTCAGCGGAACATGAGCCTTTGTCAACTGTATTAATAAATTAAATAGATGTGCTGGACTGAAAATTATTTTTGCTAATAGTGAATGTTATTACAATGACCAAGGTAATGAGCATGAGAGAACTTTAGAATATTGTTCAGTGAGGGACTCTTGTGAACACAATAATTAACCTTTAGTTTTCATGAAAGATGGGTAATTTCTTGACTAGCTGAGTGTCTTAGCTTTTTAGCAAGGTCTCTTCTCCATGGAGTTACATTGTTATTTGCTAACCCCACTCCCATTGTCTTCATACCTTGTAACCCAGCATTATTTGTAGCTCTCAGTAGCCTCTGTGTTGCAAGAGCATCAGTGGTCTTTATTGAGAAGTTCATCTGGCTTATTTGTATAGTACCTGCTGTCTGTTTTTGTTACAGATTGTGTAGATTGTTAAGAACTTAAAATACAGTAATGTCCTTTGATTATACAGGGTATGTTTGTGGCACAGTGTCTAATGTGAGCACGTTTGTGTAACGGTATTCTCCCAGCATGAACCATTTGTCCAGAAGCAACATTACAGTCCAGTTTCTATCAAACAAGTTTCACTGTGTGCCATCTTTGCACTTTTGCATCTTTTGCTGATTTTAATTGCTTGTAGCAGATATAAATGTATTGCTTACAGAACTTAATACAGTAATATTGAACTTAAGTGACCATATGTAATGTGGTTTGTTCTTGTTTCAGTGGTCGTTATGATATCAAAATGTTTCAGTCATTCTTCCAGCTCCATGGTAAAACTTTTGATTACAAGATTCCAATGTCCACAGTGCTGCGACTGTTTATTCTGCCCCATAAGGACAGCAGGCAGATGTTCTTTGTTGTAAGTAGTTCAGTTCGTGGAGAGGTGTTCATTGACAGTGCAAACCCTTTGATATATACTTGATGAACGGGTGTTTTGTTTCAGGTGAGCTTGGATCCTCCTATCAAACAGGGTCAGACAAGATACCATTATCTGGTGTTTCTGTTTGGACAAGAGGAAGAGATCTTCATTGAATTGCCTTTTACAGAGTATGTGAGGGAGTGCTAGATGTCACACCAACATAAATTATAAGTTCATAAGTTAAAATATTTCATTATTGTATACGATGTTAGAGTGCACAGTTACAAGTCAATTTAAATTGAAATTAAGAACTGTTGAGGTGCTGGCTATGAGTGTGGTCTATGGGATTTTTTGTGTTTGTCACCATGTTCAGATTGACTGCTACAGTGGATCCTGAAGGGCGTAAAGCCGCAGGACCATTTAGCAGGCCTTTTCCCTTGTCCAGTTGTGAGGTTAAAAATATATGGTTGTCCTGTAATCTTACACAAAATTAAACATGCTTTGTTTAGGTATTTTCAGAGCATTGAAGACTATGAAGGAGGGTTGTCTTAAGTTCAGGTAAATGCAGTAGATTACCTCATGTAATAAACCATATGTGGTTGTGTAGCATTGAAACAGTGGTGAATACAGATCAGTTTATGCCCTGATGTGATGCTGTTGAAACAGCCTGACAGGATGGGGTGAAAATTGGACCCCAAAGGATTCTGTATTGTCGACATTATCTGATCCTCACATAGTATTCTTGTCTTATGTGACACATTTGGCTGGGATAGGATACTTCTTGACATATTGGAATAGCAGTACAGGTGTCATTGTGTTCACTTAATGGTTTTTTTCCCCCTTCTTTTTTTCTTTCCTAGTGAGGAACTGCAAGAGAAATACGAAGGCAAATTGACTAAAGAAATGTCAGGTTCCACATATGAAGTAATGGGGAAAGTTATGAAGGCAATTGTAAACAGGAAGATTACAGTGCCAGGTGGATTTGTTGGGTAGGTATCTTAGCAACAATAAGTAAAGAATTTTGATGTTTTGCTGACCGTGCATCTCAGTATATTTATCTTAGTAATTAACCAACTTGATGCACAAAATTTTGTTTTTTAATAAGTTTATTTCATGCCTCTACATGTTTCGAGCACATGTGCTCGAAACATGTAGAGGCATGAAATAAACTTATTAAAAAACAAAATTTTGTGCATCAAGTTGGTTAATTACTAAGATAAATATACTGAGATGCACGGTCAGCAAAACATCAAAATTCTTTACTTATTGTTGCTAAGATACCTACCCAACAAATCCACCTGGCACTGTAATCTTCCTGTTTACAATTGCCTTCATAACTTTCCCCATTACTTCATATGTGGAACCTGACATTTCTTTAGTCAATTTGCCTTCGTATTTCTCTTGCAGTTCCTCACTAGGAAAGAAAAAAAGAAGGGGGAAAAAAACCATTAAGTGAACACAATGACACCTGTACTGCTATTCCAATATGTCAAGAAGTATCCTATCCCAGCCAAATGTGTCACATAAGACAAGAATACTATGTGAGGATCAGATAATGTCGACAATACAGAATCCTTTGGGGTCCAATTTTCACCCCATCCTGTCAGGCTGTTTCAACAGCATCACATCAGGGCATAAACTGATCTGTATTCACCACTGTTTCAATGCTACACAACCACATATGGTTTATTACATGAGGTAATCTACTGCATTTACCTGAACTTAAGACAACCCTCCTTCATAGTCTTCAATGCTCTGAAAATACCTAAACAAAGCATGTTTAATTTTGTGTAAGATTACAGGACAACCATATATTTTTAACCTCACAACTGGACAAGGGAAAAGGCCTGCTAAATGGTCCTGCGGCTTTACGCCCTTCAGGATCCACTGTAGCAGTCAATCTGAACATGGTGACAAACACAAAAAATCCCATAGACCACACTCATAGCCAGCACCTCAACAGTTCTTAATTTCAATTTAAATTGACTTGTAACTGTGCACTCTAACATCGTATACAATAATGAAATATTTTAACTTATGAACTTATAATTTATGTTGGTGTGACATCTAGCACTCCCTCACATACTCTGTAAAAGGCAATTCAATGAAGATCTCTTCCTCTTGTCCAAACAGAAACACCAGATAATGGTATCTTGTCTGACCCTGTTTGATAGGAGGATCCAAGCTCACCTGAAACAAAACACCCGTTCATCAAGTATATATCAAAGGGTTTGCACTGTCAATGAACACCTCTCCACGAACTGAACTACTTACAACAAAGAACATCTGCCTGCTGTCCTTATGGGGCAGAATAAACAGTCGCAGCACTGTGGACATTGGAATCTTGTAATCAAAAGTTTTACCATGGAGCTGGAAGAATGACTGAAACATTTTGATATCATAACGACCACTGAAACAAGAACAAACCACATTACATATGGTCACTTAAGTTCAATATTACTGTATTAAGTTCTGTAAGCAATACATTTATATCTGCTACAAGCAATTAAAATCAGCAAAAGATGCAAAAGTGCAAAGATGGCACACAGTGAAACTTGTTTGATAGAAACTGGACTGTAATGTTGCTTCTGGACAAATGGTTCATGCTGGGAGAATACCGTTACACAAACGTGCTCACATTAGACACTGTGCCACAAACATACCCTGTATAATCAAAGGACATTACTGTATTTTAAGTTCTTAACAATCTACACAATCTGTAACAAAAACAGACAGCAGGTACTATACAAATAAGCCAGATGAACTTCTCAATAAAGACCACTGATGCTCTTGCAACACAGAGGCTACTGAGAGCTACAAATAATGCTGGGTTACAAGGTATGAAGACAATGGGAGTGGGGTTAGCAAATAACAATGTAACTCCATGGAGAAGAGACCTTGCTAAAAAGCTAAGACACTCAGCTAGTCAAGAAATTACCCATCTTTCATGAAAACTAAAGGTTAATTATTGTGTTCACAAGAGTCCCTCACTGAACAATATTCTAAAGTTCTCTCATGCTCATTACCTTGGTCATTGTAATAACATTCACTATTAGCAAAAATAATTTTCAGTCCAGCACATCTATTTAATTTATTAATACAGTTGACAAAGGCTCATGTTCCGCTGACTATAAGCTAAAATATCCAGCAAACAGCACACATGAATTTCATCAAGTGTCCTGCTACCTTCTCCCCTTCCTTAGGTTTACCACATAAACAGGACTACTACTGCATGCATGTGGTCGGGGAAAAATAGATCAAGGGCACATGAAGGTAAAGGTGTGTCTGTGTACACCATGATGGCATGTAGCAGCAGCTGCAGCAGAGCAATAGCTGCACTCATTCTTAACCTTTGCATTCAAGGAGGGTGAGTGATCCAGTTCATGCCCTAGTTCATTAAACTCTGAAGGCAAAGCCCCCAGCCCCCAGTACTCAATCTACAGCAAGGTCAGCCCCAGAGCCAGGATATATGGTTGAGGAAAGAAAGAAATTTCTTCATCCTGCTAGGAATCAAACCCTGGACCATCCAGCCCAAAACCCAGTCAGTGTGCTGACTACATATTGCAACTCCTGATCAAAACCACTAGGAAATCAATGCAGGTACAGGCTAAATGAAGTGCTTTCCTGTGCACGTGTGAACAGACACACATCTGTGTGTATTCTTTCACACAATTTGTAAAACAGATAAAATTGTCTTGAAAACATAATATGGAAACAACAATCCTTTTAAGAAAGACTGTATAATTTATGAATTACAAATTTCAAGTGGATGCAGATTACCGAGTACTAATGTTTCACATCTAACGCATGGGTATAGTGACACGTGCAATGAGAATGTGAGTTTTTACAACATATGCAGCTGAAAACAGTGTAGTGAAATATCACAAAAATTGACAGTCAAACTTAGAAGTGAATTCACTATAATATAACTACAACAAAACATCTTCTTTTAAAGTTCAGTGTATGGAAGTAGACTGTAGTTCAAATTCTATGACACACAAAAGTGTGCAAGAAGTGACGCCAGGCAGTCTTTGTCAGGAACTATAAGAAATTTCAGACATGTAACATCAAATTTAACAAGAAAGACAATGTACAAATAATGCAACATTGGGGTGCGTTCATGCAACCATTGTGGATGTGCAAAAGCAGTAGGAATAATGATTCTGAGTAGGCACCTGTAGCCTTAGGTATCTAGCATGCAATGTGCATGTGGCATATTGTCACCTGCAGACTGTCCAGCTCTACAGAATTTCTCCACATTATCTCATAAATGGCATGATATATATATAAAATAAATAAATAAAAATAACAAAAAAAAAAAAAGTTACAGAACCCATCAAATGTGCTTTGATTTTCTTTACTACTTTTGACTGGAACATTTCTCATTTAAGATGAAACGAATGAGACATTATCATAAATGTACATAGGTCTTCACTTAAAGTACCCATTATTCTTGTCAGATTTTAATCAAACTTACATTTTCTTTATAGTTTTGAAAAATACTGAAATATCAAATTTTATACAAATCTGTTCAGTCAGAGCAAAATTATTCCACGCAGATGGACAAATGGACAGATGGGAAGACAGACAGACAGACATGACAAAGCTACCAGTTGCTCTCTGCAATTCTGCATATGTGCCCAAAAACAGAAGTTTTACTACAAGCTTGCGATTTCAGCAACAATGACATGGCATTTTTTCCACACTCTGCTTCAAAAGACCAGCACTACAGAGGTTGAGGTTTACACCCCTAACAATGTATGGGATGCAGGTATGGCAACTTGCATATTTAACCCTGGCATAACACGAAGATATGTTGCAAGAGGACTAGGAGTGTAAGCATATGCACCGATATAAACAAGGACACCTAGAAAGAGGCAGAAACACACATACCGTGGTGTAAGACACTGGATTTCCTTGAATATAGTGATAGCGTCTCCTGACAAACTGATGACACTTGCTTGCTCCATAACCTAGTAACATACATTCAAAGGAAAGCATTATCAAAGTGTAGCTAGTGAACTACATGGAACAGAATACTTATGAAGAAGACAGACACCACACTCTTCAATACATTCACTTCACAACGGCACACTACCTTTATCACCTAATCCCACCAATGAACATTATTCTGAGTCACACAAATTCAGTGCACACCTCACAGATTACACAAGATCCATTTTAATACAATCCTCCCATCTAAGACTTGGCCTCAGAAAGATCGCTTCAGATTTTCTAAGTAAAATGTTTTAAACATTTCTCACTTAACCCATGTCCAACCATTCAATAAATTAATTACCGCACTTATATTTCTTTCCTTATTGTGAAGCAAGACTTTTATTGTTCAAAACAACACCAGTTATGCAAAATATATAACTTCCTTCATCTCAGTTCATGTCACATGTAACTATTGAATTCATGCAAAATATATTACACCCTTCATCTTAGTTCATGTCACATGTAACTATTGCATTCAAACATTCACACCTGTTTATGGAAGGCATCCACTGGATCAACATCCCCTGCCAATTCACTTGAAGGAATATGAAACCTCATCTCCATTAAACTTACAGGAGCATCATCATTCTGAAAGAGTAAAAAAATGGATAAATCTTACAAGGCAAACATATCCAGTTTCATGACATGCCTTATTTCACTGTATAATGCTACATGACAGAGCCATCTAAGAAGAAACGTATATGCAAATGTGGAACACATGCCTAATTTTATGCCAAATTCTATTCTGTACCAAAGGAAGACATACTTCTTGAAATTCTTCAGGTTTATGCTACATGAAAGACTTCCACCACTCTAGTTTATCTAGTCTGATTTTTAGATAATTATAGCAGGACTTCTATAGTGCATAAAACTATCACATCTACTTCTTGGTTGGTACAAGACTACTGGCTAATGCTTAAAGCACATATGAGAAGGCAGTACAAAATTAAATGACAGAACAGTTGTGTGTTATATCCTTTGCTTACAAAACCTAAATTTAATGCAAGTATGAATAATTCAGGTTTGATTCTTGTAGTGCAATTGCATGCGTCAGTTACGAGGTTAAATATGATTCAGAAGTCGGAAGAAATGTCATTATTTCAGCAGTTTATTTGAAGAACCCTCATGCAAATAACAAGCAGTTTCATTATTAGTATATGGGAGGGCACCAAACATTTCAGAAGATACATAAATTCTTTTTGGTTTGCATGTTTATGACACTGACATGATCAGAAAGCCAGCCATCCAGCCCATGGCCATTATTAATGTGAATTACTTAATTCGTATGAAACGCAAACCTGAATTATAATTATACTGAACACACAACATTACACAAAGGTTAAAAAATATTCTCGCTCAGGTATGATAAACTAGTAATGTACAAATAGAATTCCAACAAATGTGATGTGTATTGGACCATGCAACATTTTGATAACTGAAGAATAAAATCCAACTAGATGCCACTTATTACTTTATTATGCTTATGTTGGGCTCAACATGTTACAGGCATAATTATGCCCATCATCAGGAGTACTGGGAGTAGCTAATAGCAGCTTCGTCCAAGGTACGCCATCTTGATTCACACTTACTTTATTAGTAAAGATATGTTACTACCTGTAGCTGTAGCATTTAAATAGTATTAAGAAGAAAGACATTCCTCCACAAGGAGCTCACGATGATAGCATTGGTTACCACATAGGCAGTCTGGTTCTCGAGTTGCTGCTGGATGGAAGTTAAGTGCAGGCAGGATGGATGAGTTTCCGGACCGAAGGCTATAACGCAACATGTTACAGCCTAACATAAGCATAATAAAGTAATAAGTGGGATCTAGTTGGATTTTATTCTTCAGAATTCCAACAACTTGCAGTCTGGAAAACATGCTTATTGCACATATTGAAAAGCCCATCCTTTGAGATACTCTCACATTAACAAAGGCCTCTAGCACTATCATCTATACACCTACCTGATGAAATTCCAGTGTTACTTCATTCTTTCCAGTTGTGCACTGAGATACATGGTTTAAAGGGATCTCAAGAGCAGTGTTGTTGCCAACATCAAAACTTAAAACTGAGCCATTAAATTTTGCTGTTCCCCAGTTCCAGCCCTTCAAGCTCAACTCCTTTTCTAACATGTCCTTCTTGTAATTTGACACAAAAAACTTCGCAATTTTTTCTTGTTCCTGTACATATAAAATGGACATGTGTACAAACATTTATTGAGAACCATTTTTGGTTACTGACAAAAATATAACATTTTACATAACAGCATTCACCTTTACTAACTGAATAATAAGAAATATTTGCATGGAGTTCTTAGGCACACTTCATAAAAGTTACCTGCCTGCTGCAGACTTTCATCTTGATTACATACATACATATTACATACATTTCATCAATCTTAAAAGCCTCAGTGGCAATGGATATGAAACATGCCATTAAAAAATGTTTATGATAAGGATTATCAATCGTTACACACACTTGATACACATGTATACAAAATTATATGATGTAACATAACAAATAATGAACAATAAATACAACTGCTGTCTTCCTAAAATTGCATACAGTGAGGACATACAATTTAATACATTTAAGTGACAAATATATATCACATTATATCAGGCCTCACATCATGTGACAAATATATATCACATTATATCAGGCCTCACATCATGAGTCTGTATTAGGCATTCAGGTATTCTTCTACTGAATAAAAAGCATTATCAATTAAATATTTTTTCAACTGTATTAAAAACATTTCTTGGTTATGACTAATTGTACAATAATATCTGGAAGTTTGTATACGGCTATAATAAACACCTTTTGGATACATTGTAAGTTTGGTTGATGGCTTATGGAGTTTTAATCTATCATCATAAACATCCAGGGTTGGGCCATTTGGCCCGTTCTGTCTCCAGAGTTACAGTTGTTCTCTCCATCGTTTCTTTGGTCTCCCAATTGTTCTCTTTCCTTGTGGGCTGTAAAGTTATGATTTTAAAGGGATTCGGTGTTGTGGCATTCTTTGTAGATGTAAAAGACAGTTCCTTCTGTATTCATCTATCTTGTCTAGTATGCAGTCTGTCTGGTAGTTCACGGCAAATGGAGTCGTTTGTTATGTAGTCACTGAAGGCGTAACCTGCCAGAGGTCTCAATAGCTTCATTTCTGCCGCCTCAATTCTTCGTCTCTGTGAGGCTGTCGAAGTCCAATTTTCTGACCCATATAAAAATGTAGGCAAAACTAGAGTGTTGTATAATTTCAAAATGGTTTCCGTTCTCACTTTCCTGAAAATAGTCCTCTTAATAGGACCAATTAATTGTAAAAATTTTGCCAATTTAAGTTCCACATCATTGGAAAATTGGTAAGATATGCTGCAGCCTAAATACGTAAATTGGCTGACTTGATCTAGTGTTTCATCCTTTATAATTAT
>Ga0123352_10010429_pt1 | contig 14578 bp, 7 predicted proteins | sample TergutLab28metaG_FD_89700 | JGI IMG/M metagenome (GOLD analysis project Ga0123352, IMG submission 89700) | Labiotermes labralis P1 segment gut microbial communities from Petit-Saut dam, French Guiana - Lab288 P1 | ecosystem: Host-associated > Arthropoda: Insects > Digestive system > Gut ... | reverse complement strand
TGGCGGACGCTTGTGAGTGCGGTAATGAACCTTCGGGTTCCGTGAAATGCGGGGAATTTCTTGACTAGCTGCAAACCAGTTAGCTTCTAAAGAAGGACTCTGCACCATGGAGTAAGTAAGTAATACAGCCCACCTCTTCCCCAGTCATTCTTATAAATTTGTTGAAAAAATTACCAATCGTAATATGTACACGTGCAAATTTTAAAATTTATATTCGTGTTGAAAACGTTGCAGTGTATTGGTCAAATTATCGATAGAAACTTCTGCATTTATCCCCCAAGTACACGATGGACATAGCAGTTCCTCTGGAATATTGATGCACGTTTCTACGATACGAGAAATCGCATCTTAAAGATGGCAAACTTCATAGTCTGCGCCTGATTTCAGAATTACGCCGCGGTGTAATTGACCTCTGCGATCTGCTGGAGCTTCACGCAACGTAGATTGCTTCTTGGACTGCTCGAGCCGTGAAGATGGGACTGACAGGTTTTCCTGAAACGTCGGTAACTAGAAATCTTCGCTGCGTAATGTCCCAGAAGCGCGCAGATTTTATAGGCCTTTCCACACGAATCTCAACTTTCGCAGAGTTTTCATTTATTCTGGAATCAAATAAAATGAATAAGATTTTGATGTTGAAGGATTCAGACTGTTTGTACACGGTTTTCAGACCACAGTACTGCGCAAGCGCTGGCAGGACTCATAGATTTTAGACCTGCTCCGCTTTAAGTGTGCAATCAGGGTCACATTTTGAACACCCGGTATTTATTTGCAGTTACGTCACGGGTGACGGCACCGAGAGACACGAGGCGGGTGTGGTCGAGAACTCGGGCACGCCGGTAGAGGGCATGGCCGTACAGGGTTCCTACTCCTACACCTCGCCAGATGGCATCCCAGTCACCGTCAACTACGTAGCAGACAATTTCGGCTTCCAACCCGTTGGTCCCAACATCCATCCTGCTATCATCAAGGCGGTTCAGCGTCAGGTCGAAGAGGCCAGGTTCGGCCCTCCACCGCCAGGCTTTGCGGGCAACTTCTAGACCTAACTTTCACGTGATGGTAATAGCACACCGGGGAATTCGATGAAATATTGGTTTTATATATACGTAAGACATACAGAAGTCTTTTGGTATATAGCGTCCTGTAAACTATCTGTAATATACTAGCATTAAAAAGAAACATTCTGCCTCCATCTTCAGCGTAGAAGATTAAGCTGCACAGAGCAAATTTTGACAGCTTGTGCTTGCCTTGTACTTCTAACTTGTAAGTACAGGCAACATGTTCTACTGCAGCCATTACAACAGTTGCTATCAGGTAACGTGACGTCACTTAGAAGACACTGACCTCCATAGCCACCACCATGAAAGTTAAAAATCTCAGACAGAAACAACCACCTCAGTTACTTCCAAACTTAGAGTGGGCTGAAATCCTACGGCATAAACAATGACTTTATCGTACTGCTGCAAACCACTGAATAATAAACACATCAAATTTCAATATACTAAGATTTTCTCTTAAGAATACAATAAAGAATATCATAGAATTTTAAGAATTGTTGTATAAAATATTTCCAACAAAATACACAAATATTTCAGTATGCGATTTTATATTTAAAACACTATGCATGCTACATGTTTCGATACGTTATGGACCTTCTTCTTCAGAGAGGAATAACATCAGTTAAGTATAGAACAAAAATTAATATAGAATTAGTTTAACTATATATATCTTAATTCTTGTTTTACACATAACTGATTCATATAATTCATCCCTCAAGATGATCCGTAAAGGATCGAAACATGTAGCAGCATAAAGTTTTAAGTGTTCGGTTGTATATTAAAATGTTTGTGCATTTTTCTGTATATATTTCATAGAATTGTTGATTAATGCGAAGGAATGATTAATGTTTAATGTAATTATTTTGTTTAAGTACATAAAGAATATTTTATTATTTTGTCAGGAGGTTTAGTGCAGCATATCAGAGCTGAATTTCATATCATATTGTGAGGAACTGTGTTTTAGTGCACAAGGACAACCTCTTGAGAAATGTTAGAACTGATAAGTTTTACAGTCTCATAGCTTTGAAAACAAAACTAGACACCATACTTCACGGCACCAAATACTGACGGACAGACGCCTTAACATTTTAACCTTTCGGGGCCGGAATTATTTTTTTTTAAATTTTAGCACACCCTGTATATAAAATGTGAATAATACAGGAACCAAACAAGTTAGAATTATGAAGGAAGCTGCATTTTGAAGAAAAAAAACGGAGAGTATAAACCATGTTTAAAATATTCGGTACCTATATTTGTTGAATAAATATATAAAATGAAACTTTGGAGCTTAGCGGTGCGGTACGTCAACTATAGTTGACGTTAGGCGTCTAAAGGTTAATACCCACTACGTAACAGACGACGCTGGCTACAGGGTGTTCCAAGAATTCAGAAGTTACGTGCGGCTGACAGATATCGTCACTTCCATTTGGTGTTGGTAGCGGACTGGGTGGTTCTGAGGCATTGTGTCTCTGAATATTTCGGTTTTCTTCTGTCAGTACGTATCACTCATTATTCCGTATTCATTCTTCTGCCATCGACGCTATAAAAAGTTAAGAAGGAGGAGCGTCTTTAAATAAATTTTGAAGTTTCATGCCTCGATTTTTATAAAAACACGGCGTGTTCCAAAGGTCTGTTTTTTGATATTATACTCATTTTGATATTATACTAATTTTCCAGGGCAACACCACTTCATTTACAAGCATTCACTATCGGAAAAGGATACTGAGAGGCCATCGATTTATTCAAGTTTATATTTACTATGAACAGAGCATATTTTCCCTCTTATAAGCAACGGTTCGCTAATTACTTGAGCAATTGGTTGTTACTATCTGAATTTAGTCTCACGAAAGCTACTTTTAGAACACGCAGTATTGTTCTGAGGCCATGAAAATAGGTCTCACAAACCGACGACCCCCATCTCGTTCCCCGACCACTCTATCGATCCCTTTTATTTCCAATTTTTCACTATATTCCTGTTTAATCGGCCAGCCATTCTGTTCGCACGTTTGCTGCTAGTGACACCCTCCAAGACAGATGAAGGCCTAAGATTGCTGACAGTGGCCGGACAGTGGCTTAGGGAGTGGCAGCCCTCAAACAATCATATATCTCCGAGGTCTCAGTATAGTTATTTATGTTGGAAGTATGAACATTTTAACATTAAAACAAACATCTTTAACGGAAGCATGTGAGACACTTTTAAAATCGATACAAATTTCGGCAATGTGCAGACAGCAAGTGACACACAAAGACAGTAATTTGTAGCAACAACCGCTGTTTACTTTTAAAGGTTTATGACAACTGTGGGCTTATATGGCTTGCAGGACAGCTCAGAAACTGGACATAGTCCGTGGTGTAGTCTTCCATACAACACAATAATTAACCAGTAGTTAGGAAAGGAAAAGCTGTGTCGTCCCCACGATGATGAGGTTGGAAGTCAGGTGCTGAGGTGGGCGGTACGCGGAGATCATAGTCTAGGTTTACGAATAGCTGAGAATTTGCCTTACCCGAGAAAGGGAACAGATAGTGTTACTGAAAAATTGTTGCTGTCAATGATTTTAAGAGAACTAGGCGACTGAAGGAGTCCGACACCTAAGTACTTACTTAGAGTTTGTTTGTTACTGGCGCGACAGCCCCCAGTGGGCCATGGCCTCCTCATCCAGGAGATTTCTAGATCACACACAATGACGTATCACAGTCGGTAGGACTCCTCTGGACGAGTGATCGTCCCGTCGCAGAGACCTCTACCTGACAACACACAACACTCAACACAGACAGACATCCATTCCCTAGGTGGGATTCGAACCCACAATCTCAGCAAGCGAGCGGCTGCAGACCTACGCCTTAGACCGCGCGGCCACTGGTACTGGCACTTAGAGTATGATACCCTTTTCTAGAGCACGACTATTCTCTATTCGGCGTGACGTAGTGTACCCTGAAGATTGAGATCATATTATTTATCAAAACTTCTGGAAACTCTTACCAAATTATACGAACTTGTTTCCCACACTTCGAAGCGAGAGTGGTGACAAATTCAAACTTGGCTGAGGCTTACGCATTTGCGTTACATTTCAGATTCCTGCTCTGTCAGACACCGGCACTTTCCTGCACGTGTTTGTGACGATACAGTCCATTTAATGCCGAGGTTACGAATGAGGCGAGTGACGTGAATATGGAGGATTCTACTCTCTATATCGTAAAGAAAAAAACTGGAGTTATTTCATGTAACAATCTAAGGTGCTTGTGGGCTTCTTCACACAGGTATTGATATGTACATGTTTGTTCAGCTGATATGTACCAGTATGTATATATAAACTGATCATACTGATATCTATCAGTTGATATGTACGTGTTTGTTCAGCTGATACCTATGTTCAGTTGATCAGAGTACCTGCATGTAAGAGAAAGTAGCAAGGAACCTGCTATTATATTAAACGCATTAACTTAACTAACGGGTCGTTTTAGACCCCACTCGATAATGTATAATTCTAATATACATGGGATTGTGTTTCTATAGATTTGACGAAACCTTTTGTTACAAATTACAATAACTACATCTAATTTATTTTATTTTGGGAGGGAGAAATTTAGGCTCCAATCCTCTGTAATATTATAATTTATCTTTGTAACATATTATACTACAAAGCGACTAATATGATGTAAATATAATTTTATTGTCCTTTTGCTAAATAAAATACTGTTTTTCATTTAATGAATTATTTTATTACTTCAAGCAATTTATATTCAATGACGCTGCAATCCTAATGTAAAAATAAATAAAGATTTTACAGAAGATACATATATCTTTAATCTAGTAGTACACTAATGCCTGGAAAGTTTTGGAAACTGGTGCCGAGAAAGATGGAGAAGCTCATCTGAACCGATCGTTTGAGAAAGGAAGAAGTATTACATACAGTCAAGGAGGACAGGAATATCATACATACAGTAAACAGAATTAAGTTTAACTGGATTGGTCATGTCTTACGTATGAAGCGCCTTCTACAATACGTTGCTGAAGGAAAGATAGAGGGAATGACATAGGTGAAAGGAAGACGGGGAAGAAGAAGTAGGCTGCTACTGGATAACCTTAAAGAAAAGCGAGGAAATTGGCAAAGGAAGCACTAGATCGTACTCTATGGTGAAATGGATTTGGAAGAGGCTGTGGACCGGTCGTTTGAGAGAATACAGAATAATGAGGGGGACACTACTAATAACTTCTGTGTGTAATACAGTATAAACGGTGGAAGTAGAGTCCTTTGGGCTATGACACCGTGTAACTTGTTACACCTATATCAAGAATTCATGGAACCCAGATGCGTGTTTCTTCTACCCTAAAAATGGAGGCAGTAGATTTGTGTCTGGTCAACCAGTCTAAAGCTTGGAAAATTGTATGTAGTCAAACACAACTGTGTCACATGAGGTGTTTGACTACATACAATTTTCCAAGTTTCACACACACGCACACAAAACGGGGATGACACACTTCCTAGAACCTGTCTGAAGGTTTCATATGCTAAGATTCCGCAGTCTTAATAATTTTGAGGAAACATCACATCTCACAGAATAATTATTTTGTGAATAATTTTGAAAGAGCTTCTAAGATTCGCCGCCTGATGTGCGCAGGTAAATTAAAGGTGGGGCGAACGAGGAAGAAAAACTCGCGAGAGTGTCTGTCAGCTGCTATCGACAGGCGCTGTCTCACGTGTAACCGCCTTTGACAGCGTCCTTCGAAGGTCATGGCAAGCTCGCAGACAGTCGGCTTGAGAGCACTTCCTTTGTGTAAAGTAGCACCGTGCTTTCTCTCAGCTGTACTCTCAGCTAGACGCGAAAAATTAGTATTGCTGCAAGTACCTTGCGTGCAGCTGCACAAATGGCGACGTGGAATATTCCGATGAGGGAAGATAAGAAGATGCTTATAGGCTGCACGACAGGAGTTCTGGGGCAACAGCCACATACGTGATACAAATCGCGAAAAAAAGTTTTGGTCTTCAGTAGGCGAAGCGTTAAACATTACTTCGATAGAACTGTAGCAAAAAATTCACAACCTTCGAAATCAGTTATTCGTTTGGTGACGCGTGTATATTAATATGACCTGCAAAGGTCCATTCTCTGTGTGAAATAAACTAGTAATTTGTAAATTTCCTGCGTTACATATGTGAACCTGCAAACGTTCTTACCCAGCAAATTTGCCTGAGTAGTAACGATTTCGCCATGCATTTGGGATATTTCGACTTCAAATCTTGTCCGACACTCAAACTGTTGAGGTCCTTCAAGCGTGTCCTCTTTCCTTTCAAGAAAAGTGCAGAATAGTACGCCTACCATACCTTTGTACAAGCCTTCACACATGTAGACCAACTCTTGGGCCCTCCCAGCCTACTGTAAAGTTGGTACCCGGTCATTCCAAGGTGTAAGGCGACACAGGCGTGGCATTAACCACACACCCCAGTCTAGCGCTGAGGCTAAAGAAGGAGCTGAGCTACACATCGACTTCTTCTCTGTGCCTTCATGTCAGGTTGTAGTGGAAAAGTTGCTTTCATATTCTTTTTTACTATTTTCCAATTACTCGATCCTACACAATCTAGCTCCTGAGAGCGTCATTAAACAAAATACAACTAAATAAACAATTATAGCTAATTATTTTACGATAACAGAGATAATATTTCACTGTAAGATTGGTAATGATCTGTGACGGACAAACATGTAGTTTCATGTAAAAGACTTTTAATTAAATTTAGTCGTATCAAGGCACTGTATACTCTTCATTTGATTAAAAAGAAAACTAAGCATCTATGAAACCATCATATAAATATTCGGTATACGAGACATTCTCTACTTATACATCACCCTGTATATACGTAGATTTTACTATCTCCCCGTGCAATCGGGCAGCTATATTCTGGGTGTTATATGCTTCAGAAGGATTGGTGCAACTTTTCGGACCACTGTACTCCGAACTCCAAATGAGAAACTCTCTCTAAACTAAGAACACTTCTAGCAGGATGGCGAAAATTTTTGCTTCATATCCCACAAGAATAACAAAATGATTCAATTCTGAAGAAAAGAAAATAAATTTTTAGGACGACCGTAATGCAGGTAATTTACGACCTAATTCCTTGTGTGATAATGTTTTAGTTAACTCTGTGGCCCCGACATTGATTCCAGGTTAAATGTGAGGAACGCTTGGATTTAAATTGCAGAATTTAATTTTTAAAAACAAAATTTTACCCAAAATGGACAAAACATAAGGAAAATACCTAATAGGTTTGTGAAAGAATGGTCATAGTTGTTTGACGCGTATGCTTCTTTGTTCGAGAATCGAACCCAGCACCTTGCGAACCAGTTCTCTCGTCGTTCGACGCCGGAATTTTAAAAACAAACAGAAATAAACTGGACTTACAGATTTACCCTCAGAATTCACTTTTGCTTCCCCCCCCCCCTTCTCCACTCAAGTAATATTCGTCTAATTCTCTTAAAATACTCTGTTGTGCTTTATAAACTAGGGTAATGACACACGGTCATTAATAGTTATAATAATAATAATAATAATTAGGACGAAATCATACACTATTTATTGGACGGTGCTCTCAGCGGTGCGATTTCATAGCAACTAGTGAAAGGATAAAAAATTGAAAAAACACTTGCAAAGAGTATGAAAGCTCTGAGCCGTGGCCTATTACGCAAGACAGCCGGCTATCCCATAATTGGCTGAAAGGAGTGATAAAATCCAGCGACAAAATTCAGTGCAGGTGGTTGTGACCCCCCAGACACCAACCACTCATCCGCGACACTTGGTTGCGCAATAATACAAGAGATATCTTCGTTCGTTGGTTGGTCAGAATGTTAATTACGTCAGTTGTGAAGATCCACGTCTTCTGGGTGCTGATGCCGTGTCGCTGGGCGAACGGTCCCCGACGTTTCGAAAGGTAATGTTGCCTTCTTCTCAAAGGTCAGGCAGTCTATTAACAATAACCAGTCGGGGTAAATAATGTTTGATTTATGAGGAAAACAGAGGAAAAGAGGGGATAGCAAGCCCTCGAAGTTTAGGGAACTACTTTCCCAAGTGTTGTCCTATTATCAGCAAAGGTTTTCAGAATCTCAGACGTCTCCTGTGCAAGTGATGGTTCTGAACGACATTCACTGTTATTTCTCTGACTGAACAGATGCAACTTTGAGCCAGTCTTACAGTGACTATGGGAAACGGGGTCGGATAGAGGCCATTATCTACTCAGAATTAGCAATTTGATAAAATTTTGGAATTAATGTTGATGAAGGACACGCCGAAGGCACAGAAACCTTCATACTTTACGGGTCCGTATGCAATTGCCACAGCCTTGAAGCGCGATTCGTTTGGAAGCTTCGCGTTCTCCTTCTATTATTTTGACGATCAGGGTGCAAGAGATTTGGGCAGTGACGCATCCCTTTAAAATTATAGTACCTACTTAAGAATACTTATTTCATTACATGACTCACTTGAATGTCTCCAAGTAATGTCCTCCCGTCCCTTCAGTATGTTCCTGTCCAGGTACAACGTGACTGCCTTTCGCGGCAGAGCGTCTGGTTTTGCTGCTCGCATTTTGATGTGTATTACTGTAATCAGTGCCTGCTCCAGAAAAGTTCAGTGAACGTGTTCGGAAATTACAGCACGTGACTTTGCACCACCCAGTAAGTGTGTCGTAAATATCTCATGATCATTACAGGCCTGCAAATGACACAGGCCCAAGTCTGTTACATTTTCTCTGAAGTCACTTATGTAATTACCTCTTGAGCAACTTTAAACAGTCCCACGTCTTCAAGATATGTTATATACTCCATCTTAATTTAATTTTCCATTTTCGTCGTTCACTTTGCTAAGGATAGGTATACAAATAAATTTCCCGATTGTAATTCTGTACTTATTTCTTGTTTCATTCACCTGACCGAAGATAAGATTTGGTAAGATTGCAGTGTCGCAGGCATTTGGCGGGAGGAATGCTTCTTACAACGAAGCTCCTGGTTTATACCCGGAGGAAAACAATGTCGAATTTACTCGTCTATCTACCGCGCTAATTTGCTGAACTCGAGATTTGTCTTCCAGTTGTATTTCCGCCAGTCCTTACATGTCTGTCATTTATGGCTGTTAGACACATTTGAGGTCCCAGGGCCAGAGGAGTCAAAATCACACAATTAACAAAAAGCAAACTTCTTTTTCTGACAGCCCCAAAGCCTTAGTTAACGTAAGGGGAAGTCTAATACGTTCATTTCTCTTCTCGCATGGCGCAACAACCTTTAGTGGACCAAGGCCTTCTCATTGTCGAGGGCTCAGCATCACACCCAGACACACCACAGACGGTAGGAGTCCTCTGGACGAGTGATCAGCCTGACACAGTGACCTCTAAATGCCAACACTCAACAGTCAAAAGAGATAAACATCCATGCCACTGGTGGGATTTTTTTTGTAAAACTGTACCTTTATAGGCTCTTACACGTTACAGAGTCGGAAGATGGACTCATTTTCATTACTGGCGTCTCTTTGTGTCATACTCTGCGTAGTGTCACCGCCAGTCATAGGGAGTCATTGACGGGGGGTGTTTGCCTTCCAAGGATGTACGGGGGCCGTCCTAATCACCATTATATCCGGGTGTAACAAATCCGGTACAGATGGGGGCGCTAAAGCACATCAGGTACCTGCCTACTGTGGGTTTCTTGGTTGCTCGATGGTACTCTTTCCAGCGGGCACGTTTCAGGAACTCCATGTAATCGGCAAGAGAGAGGCGTCGCTGTGTCTGGAGGCGGTATGCTACTTGGTGGGCCACAATCCATACTATCGCCGCCTGATTTTGTGGGGGCCAGTAATGGAAAATAGGGCGTAGGGTCCATTCCTCTGATATGTATTTTGGGTGTACGCGGAGTATTGCCGCTATCCTGGCTCTTGTCCAAGTCCATATCACTGGGCCTTCTTCGGACACAGTAAGTCTGTGCAGTAGTGTATCAGCCGCCCCGCTTCGCGAGCAAGACGTCGTGGTGGTGAGGTGAATTGCAGCCAATCGTTCATTGGTCGGTATTATGTCGTGGATTGCGGCATACCACGTCGATTTTATGGAGTCGGAAAGACCTGCGGCGTGTAAGTTTGCACATACTCGCGGCCATGAGATCCTTGGGTAATTGCTGGCGATCCGCAGCTCGCTGCTACTCTTGCCCTTATTATATTCGAACATGAACAAATAAACCCAGCAAGCGAGCGGCAGCAGACCCACGCCTTAGACCGCGTGACCAACTGAATGGGCACTTTGTTCTTCGCATAACTTTATTAGTATTCCGTTCCCCATGTCCAAGTACGTCGCTTTACTTGGTCCAAAACTTATTGGAAATTCATTTTGATAACATCAGTGGGCGTCCTTCCATAAGAGAAGCCTCGCGTGTCGAATAGGCTTTTCCGTATGACTGCTGTTCTCTAATTCTCAATTGTGCCATCCCTTTTGTGTAGTATAAACTAGCAAGTAGGTATGAAGCCAATAACACAGCTATTGTTTAATTAGATGTTATATTCTAGGTCAAAAGACTACATGTTTCGGCCGGTAGTGGCCATCATCAGGTCTTTGTAATTCGACATACTTAAGATTATTTAATATATAAATAATCTTAAGTGTGTCGAATTACAAAGACCTGATGATGGTCACTACCGGCCGAAACATGTAGCCTTTTGACCTAGAATATGACATCTAATTAACAATATTCGTGTTATTGCTAGTTGCTGTTCTCTTCTTTTGTACGTCAAACAATTTCTTGGTTAAAATGTTCATAACAACAAAAACAAACTGCAAATGCAGTACTTTCTGGTTTCTCTGCGACGTAAAATATTTTACTTAAAATATGTTTAATTAAGTTCCAAGTTTTCTGGACCATGAAACCGTGTCGATTTGTAAATATTTACAGACATTTTTAAGACATGTATTTTTCCTCCCTCATTCTTGGTTTAACCATTTAAAGCCTGACATTAGGAAATTCTACTTGTTGCCCATATAGTGCATTTATGTGTCTTGTAGGGATCTCAGAAAAAAAAACAGCGAATTTTGTCCTACACAGCACTCAGTGATTGGACTTATTAACGAGATGGCCAGTGTTTACTGCACAGTACGACCTATGACTGTAAAGAATAAGAGATACAGTTCGTTGTTAAAGGAATAAGCGTTGTCCTCAGACTCTGAAGAAGTAAGCAGTAAAATATGTCAAGAAGTCTGCAACTATTTGTCAAATTACGCTTTGACGTATCACAAAAAAGAACTAGAATTTTCATGAACACGACATTGAGAACCTCAGAGGCCATTTGGTTCTATAAAACTGCATCGATTTTTGCATTCAAAGCCTTGTGTTCCTAAAATTCAAATATACTTCACTCACAACACATCACGATTTTATACCACGTATATATATATATATATATATATATATATATATTGTACCTTTCTCACAGGTTACGATGCAATCTAACTGCCCTCAAGGGAACTGTATCAAAAATACTCCAATTAAGATACCACGCTGTGAAGAACATTAATTAAACAAGACACGCAAAGCACTTATAACTTAACAATGAGGCGCGTTCGTGCAAATATTTTTACAATGGAAAAGCAATAAGTATTACATATTCCAAGTGTGTGTTTGTAGCCTGAATTTTTCAACATGCAATGCGCGTGCGTCGTATTGTCTTCTGTGTCCTGCCCCGCTCTGCAATACTTCTCCACATTATCTCATAAACTGCACGATTTTCGAAAAAAAAAAGTTATTGAATACAAAATGTGTGTTGTAGTTTTCTCTACAAACTTTGCTTGGAACATTTCTCATTCTAAGAAGAAATGAGCGAGATATAGTCAAAACTGTATATTGGTCATCATGTAAAGTACTCATTATTCTTGTCCGATTTTAATGAAACTCTACAGATTTTCGAAAAACAATCAAATATCTAATTTCATGCAAATCCTTCCAGTGGAAACCGAGTTGTTCCATGCGGACGGATGGAAAGACCGACAGATATGACGAAGCTAATAATCGCTTTTTTCGCAATTTTACAAAAGCGTCTAACAAATCTGTTGCAATATTGGGAAGTTATTGTTTGTTTATTGCACACTAAACATAAAGTAACATTAACCGTGTGTAAATTATGATGTGTTCTCTTATGAACGAAATTAAGTAAGACAAAAATTTGTACCTATTCTTTCATCATTGTTGCTACATTTCGGCATGTAACTTTTAGCGCAATTCTCCCTTTTCATAGCAACATAATTTTTGGTACTCGACAGTAAAGCTATTGACAAGGTTATTAAAATTCCTGCATTCCAAAATATTTTTTACGCAAGAACTTCTTTTGGCTGCAGAGTTTTAATATCTTTTACTCATTCAGTGTGACAGAAACAAAAATAAAACCTGCGTTAAAGTCACAATTTATGGTGGTGTAATAAAGATCTGAGTTTTCTGAGAGGGTATGCAGTGTTGACTAGACAATACCGACGTTTCGGAGGAGCCTAGTGACTCCGTCTTAAAAATACCAGTCTTCTTTGACTGCCAGCCTCATACTGCTAGAACCTAAAACCTTAGACATTTCGTTCCTACGGGAATTCTGTAACTAGTTACTAGCACAAATGATTTAATATCCAATAAGATCTGTATTTAACACAGCATTCAAAACTTCAAATATATCTTCTATGTGTTATCGTGTTATCTGTTATCATCAGAATTACGTTGAACGTTGTGTTTAACTGAATAATTACTGGCTCTTACACTAATTACTGTATAATGTGAAAATAAATCCCTTTTGTTGCCAGCAGCTTCTCTATAATTAAGTGATCTAAGTGTTCTTAATGCTTTCCGTTGTTTAACTTTCTCGTACGCCCAGAATGTCGTCGGTGAAGTACCGGCAGGCTGCAATTGAAGGGACGCACGAAGCTACGTTATGGGTGAAGTACTTCTTAATCACGTCTTACAGAAGTCCGCTCCTTTGATCCCCTTAGCAAGTGCTGGGTTTGTGAAGATGCACAAAAGGAAAGGAACGTTACCTTCATTGCTCCAATTTGCAAGAAGCGAAAAAAATGGAGCAATGAAAATTACAGAGGTGTAAGTCCGGTTCATTCTGAATACAAAATGTGTTGAAACGTGATCATGTTGAGGATAAACGCCCTAACTGAATGTATGTAAGATGTACCCCAGGACGTGTTTAGGAAATTTCGTATATGAGAAACGAGAGGAATTCAACTGACCGACTGTATTTGTTTCCTGGTTTATGAGAAAGCCTTTGATAAGTTTACAGAAATAAGCTCCGGCCAAGTGACGGTAGACAAAATTTGTTCAGAATGCTTAATATAAGCTGTACAATTGCAAGAAATAATAAGAAACTTGAAAAAGAAAAAAAAATTCAAAATGAATACTAATATGAGACAGAAGTGGATCTTATCCCCCAAAATTAATACACAAGCGCATATGAACATACACACACAGATACATATGAGAGAGTAGAGAAATCCCAGGCGGCAGTTAGCCGGGGCGACTGTTTTGTTCCGTGGCGACTAATGTTTGTGATTTCTAGGTAAGAATCTCGCTTTGCTTCACTCTTCTAGCTCTAGAATTAAGAGGTGTCTCCTAGATTTTTTAAATATTTGTAGACCTTTGCTTATACATATGTATGGAGAATAATGACAGACAAAAGCAAATTAGATTAAGGAACGATCTACATTAAACAAGTATTCTCTGCAGTATTTCATTAAGTGAAGATCAGGCAGTAATTGTTAAAACAAAAGACACTCTGCAGCGTTCCTTGTAGGAAGGGTGGCAAGACAGGGATGACGAACCTTAATGGCAACTTTGAAAAGAGGATATATATATACTGAGGATTGGATTTTATTTTCTAAAGAAGTTATCATACAAAAGCACAACGTGTAATCATGTCAGGCAAAAAAAGAACGTTTCTTTAGACAGTTGTATAAAACATCAAATGAGTTTTTTTTTCAAGTTTTTGGGTTAGTTTTCTCAGGCTTTTAATCGTTTTACACAATGAATAAAATTTGTAATAAACGCACAAGACCAGCACTCCCACCGTCAACACATCACCTATAATCTTCATGTTTGTACCGTGCATCAGTGACATTAAAACACTTTATTATCCAACAGATGCACAAATATATAATTCGTGGATACAATTAGAATTATTATAAAATATTTAAAATTACTCCAACATGTTTTGGATCACAAGGGATCCATCATCAGAGGCTCTATACAGTGCTTGGCTAAAATTACAGTAATGGCTCTATCTAGTCCGTTGATATGGACGTAGTGTGTACTGTACAGTCTAGAGAGGCACTCTAGACTGTGCAGCACACACACAGTGCCTCTCTAGACTGTGCAGCACACACACAGTGCCTCTCTAGACTGTGCAGCACACACACAGTGCCTCTATAGACTGTGCAGCACACACACAGTGCCTCTCTAGACTGTGCAGTACACACACAGTGCCTCTATAGACTGTGCAGCACACACACAGTGCCTCTCTAGACTGTGCAGTA
>Ga0123352_10010428_pt1 | contig 14579 bp, 13 predicted proteins | sample TergutLab28metaG_FD_89700 | JGI IMG/M metagenome (GOLD analysis project Ga0123352, IMG submission 89700) | Labiotermes labralis P1 segment gut microbial communities from Petit-Saut dam, French Guiana - Lab288 P1 | ecosystem: Host-associated > Arthropoda: Insects > Digestive system > Gut ... | reverse complement strand
TCCTGCTCTTGGTTTGCGGCCATTGCGGCAAGGCTAAATTCGGCAAAGGCATCACCAGCACGGGCTTTGGACAATAAATCCCTTTGCAGTTGCTCTTCGGGGTTATGCCAATTTTCGGGGTCGCTTTTGTCCACAGGCAAAAGCACCGTGCCGTATAACATAAGCATAGCTGTATTTACGTATGAAATTTCATTCTCAAACTGCATTACCTCATCTAGGTTTTGCAGTTTTTTATATTTTTCGTGTAGTTGTAACATATTGTTTATGCGAAATTCAAAGGCATTTCCGCTTTTTGCGTCTTCGCTGAAACAATAACCCAACTGATATTCATCCATGTCTATAAATGCGTTTGATACAGCAATGTCGCTGTGTCCTTGTGCAAAAATGCCCCAGTCCATAACTACGTGCTTTTCTACTTGCTGACCTTCTTTGTTTTTACGTGTTTTGCGGTAGCCAATAACATTAACACCAAAGCCATTGCCGATATATTTATAGCGGTCAAAGAAAATACGTCCTTTCTTGTCTTTTGCAGTTTCAAAAGAAAAGTCGGGAGAAAAAGAAGCAAGGCGCAAGATTTTATTAATCTTGCGCTTGTTCCCTGCAATTTCAGACAGACCAAGGGATTTGTAAAAATTCGTTGGGTTTATGGGGTTGTTAAAATTATCTTGCGTCAATTTTCGTAGCACCTCTCATATATGGTTGTAAAACTTTTGGAATGTGTATAGTGCCGTCGGTGTTTTGAAAGTTCTCAATAATTGCCGCCATTGTACGCCCAATAGCAAGCCCAGAGCCATTTAGGGTGTGCACCAACTGCGGTTTTTGACCAACTCCGTCTTTAAAACGAATTTGAGCACGTCTTGCTTGGAAGTCTTCAAAATTTGAGCAGGAAGAAATTTCCACATAGCGATTGTACGACGGCATCCAAACTTCCAAATCATAAGTTTTTGCAGAAGCAAAGCCCATGTCGCCGGCACAAAGCAAACTAACACGATAAGGAAGACCAAGCTGCTTTAAAACCTCTTCCGCATTTGTGGTTAGTTTTTCAAGCTCATTATAACTTTCTTCGGGGCAAGTGAATTTGACCAATTCTACCTTATTAAATTGATGCTGGCGTATAAGCCCACGGGTATCACGCCCAGCAGAGCCAGCTTCAGCACGAAAACAAGCAGAAAAGGCTGTATATTTTACGGGCAATAAATCGCCGTCTAAAATACTCTCACGATGCATATTTGTAACTGTAACTTCGCTTGTGGGGATAAGGTAATAATCCCAACCTTCAATTTTAAAGGCATCTTCCGCAAATTTTGGCAACTGACCCGTGCCGTACATTGAACGCTCGTGTGCAATAAAAGGCGGGAAAACTTCGGTATACCCGTGTTTTTCTGTATGCAAGTCAAGCATGAAGTTTATCAAAGCCCGTTCCAACTGCGCACCCGCACCTTTTAGGAACATAAATCGGCTTCCCGTTGTTGCCCCTGCGGTTTCATTATCCAAAATATTAAGGGTCTTGCCCAACTCCCAGTGAGGAAGTGGTTCGAAATTAAAAGCAGTGGGTTCTAAATGACTACGAACTACAACATTATCATTTTCGTCAGCACCATCTGGCACGTCATCATGGGGCAAGTTTGGGAATGCAAGTAAAAATGAATCAAGCTCTTCCTCGGTTTTTGCAAGCTCGGTATCTAACGCTTTAATTTGTGCGGACAAATCTTTCATTTGCTGGCGCATCTCCTCGGATACTTTTTGACCAGAGGCGGCATTACGCTTGGCTTTAAGTTCTTCAACCTCTACAATAATCTCTCTTCGCTTTTTGTCCATGTTAATAAAAGGCGACAAGTCGAAGTCTTTTTTGCGGCGTGCCATGCGAGCCACCGCTTTATCAAAATTTTCGCGTAAATATTTTGCATCTAACATTATTACCGCCTCCTTGTTTTTACTATTATACCAATTTTTTTCAAAACGTCAACATTTTTTGCAATGTTGAAAAAATTTTCAAAAATTTTCAAAATAATGCTTGACAAAAATTTTGTCGCATGATAAAATACGTTAATTTGCGAAAAAGTGAGGAGGTTTTAAAATGAAAGATATTACCATTGTTTCAAATCCGCTTATAGACCATTATTTAGGTGTTATTCGGGATGAACAAACTGGTAAAAATGATTTTGGGCAAGCTATTGAAAGTATTGTTTATTTAATGTCCTCAAACATCACAGGCAACATTGGTACGGCAACAAAGACGGTTAAAACACCTCTTGCTGAAACCAGTGTAGCCTATTTTTTTGACAAAATATTGGTTATACCAATATTGCGGGCAGGGCTTGCAATGTTTGAGCCTGTAAAACGCATCATACCCTCGGCGACTTTTGGGTATGTAGGCATAAAGCGAAGCCATGCCTCCGCTGTTAAAGACATTACGGCAGACATGTATTATTGCAATTTGCCAAACAATTTGCACGAGTACAAGGTGATTTTGCTTGACGTGGTAGTAGCAACGGGGGTTAGCACGTCCCATTGCGTGGATTATCTTATCGAAAGAGGTGTAAAAGAGGAAAACATTACCCTTGCGAGCTTAATTTGCTCACGTGAAGGTGTGAATAAGGTAAATGCGGCTTATCCAAAAATGGAAATATTCACTTGTGCTATTGATGAAGTGCTTACAGACAATGGCTATATTGTCCCTGGGCTTGGGGATGCAGGCGACCGTTACAACGGATATTAATACATAACATAGAGGAGAGATATTATGTCAGAATTTCCAAAAATGCACCCTGCAAAAATGGGCATAATGGGCTTGCAACACATGTTTGCAATGTTTGGGGCTACGGTGCTTGTGCCGCTTATAACGGGGCTTTCCGTACAAGTAACCCTAATTGGTGTAGGTGTTGGTACGCTAATTTTCCACTTTTTTGCAAAAGGCAAAGTGCCTGCTTTTCTTGGCTCATCATTTGCTTTTATGGCTGGCATACAGCTAATTACCAACCCGAATGACGGACTTTTTGCAGGAACAGGTCTTGCGCAAGCTGACAAACTTGCATACGCCACAGGTGCGATTTTAGTATCAGGTCTTTTATATCTTGTTCTTGCCGGTGTTGTTAAACTTGTGGGTACGGAAAAGTTTATGAAGGCAGTGCCGGTTATCGTTACTGCACCAACTGTTATGCTTATTGGTCTTATGCTTGCTCCTTGGGCTATACAGCAGGCTTCAACCCAACTGCCGCTGGCTATTGTAACACTCGTTATCATTATTGCCGCTCTTGCTTGGGGCAAAGGTATGATTAAAGTTATACCAATTTTGCTTGGCTTGGTGGGTGCGTATATTGTTGCTCTTATAATGCACTTTGGTTTTGACATCACCGCCACCAACCGTGCAGGCACGGAAATTGTACCGCTTCTTGACTTTGCGAGAATACAAGGAGAAAACATTGTTGGTTTGCCGTCGTTTATGGCTCCTCGTTTTGACCTCATGGCAATTCTTATTATGGCACCATTTGCCCTTGCCACCATTGCGGAACATATAGGCGATATGGTTGCCCTTTCTTCCATAACAGGCAAAGATTACACAAAAGAACCGGGGCTTGTACGCACACTTATTGGTGATGGTTTGGCCACTACATTTTCTGGGGCAATAGGCGGTCCTGCTTCCACTACATATGGTGAGAATGTGGGCGTTGTTGCCCTTACAAAAGTCTATAACCCACGTGTGGTGCAGGTTGCCGCTGTTTTTGCAACAGTGCTTGCGTTTTCACCCATGTTTGCGGCTGTTATTTACACTATTCCAGAGGCCATTATTGGCGGTGCGTCCTTCATGCTTTACGGTATGATAGCCGCTGTTGGTATCCGCAACATGGTTGATGCAAAGGTTGACATGGGCAAATCTAAAAACCTTGTTATTGTAGCGGTTATGCTGGTTATAGGGCTTGGAATGCGCTTTGCACCAGTGGGGACTCTTACTTTTGTGATAGGTGAAGTTACCGTAGACATGGGTAGAATGGGGCTGGCGATTGCTGTTATAGTAGGCGTAATACTAAATGCCATCCTCCCGAACGAAAAAGATAATCAAAAAGCGTAAAGTTTTGAGAACAAAAAGTGCCGTGGTGCAATTCCACGGCACTTTATTTTTTTGGCTCAAAAACTTATTATGAATACTTACGGAAAGCAGCGATGATAAGCTGCTGAGGCATGTCGGGTTCTAGTTGCAACATAGCTTCTTCAACAGAAAGATGCTCCGCCCCCTTTGGGCGAATTGCAATAAGTCTTGCGGCTTCTATAAGGTTTGCGGGCATAACGCCACGGGGACAGCGTTGCACACAAGCAAAACAAGACAAGCATTGCCACAAGCTGTTTGAATTTAAAAGTGTGCTGACATCACCTCTTGCCAAATGGGATATAAACTGATGCGGCATTATATCCATATCTTTTGCAGTTGGGCAAGCGGCAGAGCAACGTCCGCATTTCATGCATTTATTAATATCCGTGCCGCTTAATTCTTGCATTTGCTGTGGTATATATTTGCTGTGGCTATGCATTCTCATCCACCCCCAAGGCCTGTGCTAGGATTTTTGTAAAATATTCTATTTTAATATCCTCGGTACTCTTGCCTACATTATAGGAGCAAAGAGGACAGGCCGACAAAAGCATTTCGCAACCAGCTGATTTTGCGTTTTCCAAAATAGCATTACACATTCCGGCGGACTTTTCGGGCTGGGCAAGAGAAATGTAGCCGCCGCAACATTCATTGCGCATGGCAAATTTTATTGGGGTTGCACCAAGGGCATTTATAAAATCTTCAATAATAGTTGGGTTTTCGGCATCATCAAAAGCCATTACGCTAGAAGGACGCAAAAGCATACAGCCGTAGTATGCCCCTATTTTCATTCCAACAAGCGGTTTGACAACTTTTTCACGAATTTTTTCAAAACCAACATAATCACGTAAGAGTTCAAAGAAGTGCAAAACCTGTGCAGAGCCGTCGTATGAAATTTCGGCATCATATCTAGTCAAGGTGTCCCTAAAATCTTTATTAGCAGCGGTATCGTGGTTGACACGCTTTAAAACGTGATGGCAAGCAGAACACATGGTAACAAGCGGGCGGTTATTCTCTGCCGCCGCCTTTAAAGCCCGCACACTCGGCAATTTTTGCGCAATTACATCTGCGCCAAGAGGATACACTGCCCCGCAACACTGCCAAGCATCAAGTTCACGAAGTTCAATGCCCAAAGCTCGTGCTGAAAGTTTTGCAAAAACGTCCATTTCTTTGGCTTTTGTTGAGAGAGTGCAACCCGGATAATAGTCAAAAACCATAATTTTGCTCCTTAATATATAAAGTAGTTGTTATTTTTTTCACGTTGTGATATAATCATTGTAACATGAAAAATTAGGCGTGTCAAGTAATCACAGATTTACTCCAATCCAATCCTTCCGACCAAGAGGACGGCAGGTGTATTTGACCGAACTTTGGTCAAATACACCATAAGGACAAGGGAGAGAAGGATTGTGGTTGGAGTTAGTCTGTGGTTACTCAACACGCCGCTTTGCAAAGAGGGGATAAATATGTTTAAAATACAACTGCAAAATTTACCCATGCTTTTTGAACATTTGGCTCAAAATGCTGATGTTTTTGCGCCTTTGCGGCGGGGAAATGAGCTTAATTTTGAAAAATGGAATGAAAAGGCAATACTTGATTTAGAAAGTCTTAAAACCGTGAATACGCCGAAAGACCTTTTTTTGCCGCAGGCGGAAAGTTTGTATCAAGCAACCCTTAAAGGCACAAAAATTAGCATAAATCACGTAACACCTTTTGACAAAACAATGGTGCTTTTTGGGGTCAAGGGCTGTGATGTGGCTGCTATTGAGGTTTTAGATAATGTATATTTGACGGGTCAGTTTGTAGACGAATTTTACAAAGCCCGCCGTGAAGCAACTACAATTATTTCGCTGGCTTGTGCAAACCCCGGCAAAACGTGCTTTTGCGGGGCTTTTGACATAGATGCTTCACAACCCAAAGGGGATGTAACCTCATGGATATTTGGAGAATATGTGTATTTCCGTGCAGGCAATAAAAAAGGTGAAGATTTTATAGAAGGCATAAAGCACTTGTTGTCGCAGGCAAACGAAGCCGATATTGCGCCTTTGCAAGCGGATATTGCCGCAAAAACGCACGCTTTACCGTATAGCGATATATGCCTTGATAAATTTACGCCCGAAAATATGATGAAATTGTTTAATGATGAGGAGTGGAACAATCTCTACCGTCCATGTATTGGATGCGGAACTTGCACCTATGTTTGCCCAACATGCCAATGCTACGATATCCGTGACCAGCAGTTAAAAAGCGGCGAAATTCAGCGTTTTAGATGCTGGGACAGTTGCATGTATCCCGACTTTACCCTTATGGCTCACGGCAACCCACGCTTTACCCAAAAAGAGCGTTTTCGCCAACGCTTCATGCATAAATTGCTGTATCATCCTGAAAAATATGAAGGGCAATTTGGTTGTGTTGGTTGTGGGCGTTGCGTGAACAAATGTCCTGTTTCATTAAATATTCTTAAAGTCATAAAGTCTTTGGGGGGCGGCGAAAATGTGCAATAATATTGACAAGCATATACCAAAAGTAGGAATTATCACAGAAATTTTTGAAGAAACCTCTGACGTAAAAACTTTTCGGGTGGTGGACGAAAAAGGCAACAAGGCTTTTGACCACATGCCGGGACAATGTGCTATGTTAAGTATTCCTGGGGTTGGCGAGGCTATGTTTTCTATATCATCATCCCCGACAAACACAAAATTTATGGATTTTAGCATCAAGCGGGTTGGAGTGCTAACAGAATACCTGCACAAGCTAGAGCCGGGCGACCAAATCACCATCCGCGGCCCATACGGCAACGCTTTTCCGGTAGACACCGCATTGAAAGGGCAAAACATTCTTTTTGTAGGGGGGGGCATTGCTCTTGCACCCCTGCGCTCTGTTATCAAATATGTTTTTGACAAGCGTGCGGACTACGGATATGTAGACATATTATATGGAGCAAGAACAGCAGATGCCCTAGTATACCGCAAAGAAATCGAAAAATCTTGGGTAAATGTGCCAAATACAAATGTATATCTAACCATAGACCAACCCGACGACACATGGGATGGACACATTGGCTATGTCCCCGATTATTTCAAAAAAATAGGCTTTTCTACCGACAAAATGGTGGTGGTATGCGGGCCGCCTATTATGATAAAATTCGTGCTTGCCATCCTTTTAGACATGGGCTTCAAAAAAGAACAAATTTACACAACCCTAGAACTCCGTATGAAATGCGGCATTGGCAAATGCGGGCGTTGTAATATTGGACCAAAATATGTTTGCATAGATGGCCCTGTGTTTAGGGTGGATGAACTTGACCATATTCCTGATGAGTTTTAGGAGGTGCAAGCTACGAATTGGTACTCATGTAATATCTGTACACTACTTAAAGAAAATAATAGTGGATGCGAGTGTACGTTAATTAGCAAATGTTCTGATTGTTGGAACGAGATTAGGTGGGAGGTGAAGCATGTTGGTTGAAGTAATGAAAAATTCTTTGATAAAATTACCACAAGACATCTTAAATTTGCTTGACGCAAAAGATGGCGATAAATTTAAAATCGAGATGTCTGGTGGTAGCATACTATTACATTTATTAGACGACAAAGTCTTGCCCGAAAAAACTGGCAACGAAGCTATTGATGCCAGAATAGCCTGTTTGCCTAAAAGTGAGCGTGAAGAAATTATTAAAGCGGTGCTGTATGGAGGATACAAATACAACGAATACGGCGAAGCCTGCTTTGATGCTGACGACGATGATGGCGAAGATGAGTATTACGAAGCTCTTTGCACGCAAGAAGAAATTAATGCCTGCCATGAAAAGATGATGGAGGCTCGCAAGCGATGGACGAAATAAAGGTTGGTGATATTATCTTGGTCAGGTATCCTTTTGACGAAGACAAAAAACAATTTAAAATAAGACCTTCATTGATAATAGAACGCTATCAAGATACGCTAGAAATTTTGATTTTAAAAATGACCACTTCTCCACCAAGAAATGGATTTGATTACGCAATAAAAAAATGGAATACATTTGGATTAGATAAGCCTTCAACTGTACGGATTTCAAGAAAGCTCGTGATAGAGAAAGCCTCTATTCTTAAATTGCTAGGAACAATATCAAACGAAGACTTATCGAATGTTATGAAAATTTACAACAGCTTAAAATATTTGGGGTGATAAAATGCAAGAAATGGCAAATGTATATTTTGACGGCAAGCATTATCAAGTGCCTGCTGATTTAACAATAATGACGGCAATGGAATATTGTGGGTATCAACTCAAACGTGGCTGTGGATGCCGCCACGGGTTTTGTGGTGCGTGTGCTACGGTGTACCGCATTGTGGGGGAAAACCGTCCGCATTTTTCGTTAAGTTGTCAAACAAAAGTGGAAGACGGGATGTATATTGCGACACTACCCTTTTTCCCGCTAAATAACAAGGTATATAATATCGATGAAATAAAGCCGACCGACAATGTTATGATGGAATTTTTTCCGGAAATTTATGCCTGTGTTGGTTGTGGAGCTTGCACAAAAAGCTGTTCCCGTGCTTTAAACGTTATGCAATATATTGCATACGCCAAACGTGGGGACTATGAAAAATGCGCCCACGAGAGCTTTGACTGCGTAGCTTGCGGCATATGCTCTGCTCGTTGCCCTGCAAATATCTCCCACAACCTTGTGGGGCTGTTGGCACGCCGTTTGACGGGCAAATACATTACTCCCGAAGCAAATCATAACACCGAACGTGCAAATGCTATTGCAAAAGGTGAATTTGATAAAGAAATGGATGAATTTATTGCAAAGCCGAAAGAGGAGTTAAAAGAACTTTACGATAGCCGTGAAATTGAAAAATAACTTTTGCTAGGAGGCTGTATGAGCGACGTAAAAGAATTAATATCAAGAGCGAATAAAGGCGACGTAAACGCACAGCATCAAATTGATGAACTGACGGGACAGCCCCATGGCACTTATGCGCAAGCATTGATTGATTTTCAAGGCATTATCGAAGCGGCACAGCGAGGTGAAATCAATGCAATGACTGCCGTTGGACAAGCCTATTATACAGGCATGGGCGGTGTTGATGTGGATATAAAACAAGCACAGCATTGGCTTGAACGTGCCGCAAGCAAAAGCTCTGAAGCCATGTGGCATTTAGGGCAAATTCATGCTATGCAACACGACGAATATGAGCTTGGTTTGGATATGATGAAACGTGCGCTGGAAATGGGGCCCATACCTAACATGACCGATGAAGAAATTAAAATCAGCATTGATGTGGTAGCCCTTTTGGCAAAAACAAAGAAAAAACATGGAATTTAACGGAGGATATTATCATTATGACAAGAAAATTATTACTGCTTTGCTGCATTATGGCTGCAGTCTTGGTGTTTTTGACGGCCTGCCAAAATGAAAACAACGAAGCGGGCAGTCAAGATGCAACACCGCTTTTGTGGCGTGCTACATCGCCCGAAGGTAACAGCATATACCTTTTTGGCTCTATCCACGTTGCCGAAGCGGGCATTTATCCATTGCCTAGTTTTGTAATGGATGCCTTTAACCGAAGTGATTATTTGGCGGTAGAGATTGACATTTTAAATGAGCCTAGCTTTGAAGAACAAATGGCTATGATTATGCCTTTCATGTACACCTACGGCAGAAGCGTTGCTGACGATATAGGTCAAAATTTATTGCAAAGAGCAAGTGATATTTTTGCAGAGCATGAAATGCCGTGGAGCGGTGAAATATTCAAGCCCGTTATGTGGTGGATTGCTTTGACGGAGCTTGCGGTAAATTTGTCGGGATGGTCGGCAGAATACGGCATAGACATTTATTTTATGCAACAGGCAGCCCAGCAGAACATGCCTATTTTAGAGGTAGAATCTGCCGAAAGCCAAATGCAAATGCTCGCAAATTTCTCCATGCCTTTACAAATTGCCTTGCTAGAAGATATGGTGACGGCTTTTGAAAATATTGACATGTATGCTGAATACGAAGCTAACCTGCTTGAAATGTGGCTTCGCGGGGACTACCAAGCTATCCTGACGGCGACTAATGAAGAAAATGAAAGACTAGGTGCAACCCTTGCGGCCGAGTACCACGACGCAATGATGGTTCAAAGAGATATACATATGACCCAAGTTGCAAGGGGATATATGGCTGATGGTAAAAATGTTTTCTTTATGGTGGGTTTATTGCACTTCATTGTAGAGGGCGGAATTATAGAGTTGCTACAAGAGGCTGGATATACAGTAGAAAGGATTGGTGGCTGATATGCAAAAAAACATTTCACCTTTTTTGCCGCATATGCTGGAATCCATACAGGCAGTAGAGGCAAACCGCCAAGAAAGGCTTAAAACAGAGTCCCGCCGTATGGATGCTGATGAAAAAACCGCTTTGTTAAAGGAATTTCATCCGGATTACGGCGAAAAAGGGTTTGATACAATAAAGATCGGTGCAAATACAGGCGAAAAAGCACCGAAAGAGCTAGTTGCACTGCTTCACAGCAAAAGCAAACTAACAGAGGTTAATATAAATCTTGACAATGTGGAATTTGACGTTGATGTGTTGGTTATTGGCGGCGGTGCGGCAGGTGCTGCGGCGGCTATCGAAGCGCATAATGCAGGGCAAAAGGTACTCATTGTTACCAAATTGCGCATGGGCGACAGCAATTCCATGATGGCAGAAGGCGGCATACAAGCGGCGGATAAAGAAAATGACAGCCCCATGCAGCATTATTTGGACGCTTTTGGCGGGGGACATTATGCCAACAAGCCCGAGCTTTTGCGACGCTTGGTTATGGATGGTCCAGGGGCTATAAAATGGCTGAACGAGCTTGGGGTTATGTTTGACAAACATACAGACGGTACAATGATGACCTTCCCTGGCGGCGGACTTTCCCGCAAGCGTTTGCACGCCTGTGCGGATTATACCGGTGCAGAAATTACTCGTGTGCTTAAAGACGAAGTACAAAACTTGGGTATACAAATTGCTGAATTTACAGCGGCTTTGGAGCTTATTCTTGATGAAGAGGGCAAGGCGGCAGGTGCTGTTTTGACCAATATGCTTACAGGGGAATATTTGGTTGCCCGTGCAAAAACCGTTATAATGGCAACGGGCGGTGCCGGACGTATGCATTACCACGGCTTCCCAACGACTAATCATTACGGAGCAACAGCAGACGGTTTGGTTATGGCGTATCGTGCTGGTTGTAATTTATTATACCAAGACACCATCCAATACCATCCATCAGGGGCTGCTTTTCCCAGCCAGCTTTTTGGTGCTTTGGTAACAGAAAAAGTCCGCTCTATCGGTGCGCAACTGCTTAACGTACACGGCGAGGCATTTGTACATCCGCTTGAAACCCGTGATGTGGCAGCCTCTGCTATAATTCGTGAATGCGGCGAGCGTGGGCTTGGCATTGACACAGGGCAGGGTAGCGGAGTTTGGCTTGATACCCCGCTTATAGATATGATTCATGGGGAAGGCAAAATTGCCTCTGCCATACCTGGAATGTTGCGTATGTTTCTTAATTATGGCATGGACTTGCGCAAAACGCCCATTTTGGTTTATCCAACTTTCCATTATCAAAATGGCGGCATAGATATTGAAACAGACGGAAACACGGCAAGCATCCCCAATTTATTCGTAGCTGGCGAAGCCGCTGGCGGTATCCATGGCAGAAATAGACTGCTCGGAAATTCCATGCTTGACGTTATTGTTTTTGGAAGGCTGACAGGACAAAAAGCGGCAGAGATGGCAAAGTCTAACTCTATTGGCAAGCTGAATATAGACCATGTAAAAAAATACGAGGATATGATAGATGATGCGGGGCTTGACACAGGAGCATTATCGCCAATACTTCTTCCAAAATACACAAGAGATGTTAATGAAGCGAGAATAAAATAAGTGAAAGGGCGGCTGATGCCGCCTTTTTTAGTCTTTGTGCAACTACATTAAGCATAGTATATACAGACTGCATTACAGGACAAGCCAAAAATTTGCTGTTGTGTGTGGCTGTGGGATGTGGTAAAATGAATAAAATGCAATTCTTGTAGTTTTTTGGAGGATAAATGAATTATGAATAAATACAAATTAGGAATAGATATTGGTTCTACAACGGTTAAGCTGACTTTGGTAGACGATAGCGGTGCATTGGTTTTTTCACGTTATGAACGTCATTTTTCAGACATACAAGCCACTTTGAAAGGGCTTTTTGAGGTTGGAGCATCAGAATTTGGCAATGCTCAATTTAGTGCACAAATAACAGGCTCTGGCGGGCTTACTATTGCGGATTGGCTTGGTATGGATTTTGTACAAGAAGTGGTGGCGGCAACGCACGCCATTGAGGTGGTCGCCCCCCAAACAGATGTTGCCATTGAAATAGGCGGCGAAGATGCCAAAATTATTTATTTTTCAGGGGGAAATATTGAACAGCGTATGAACGGCATTTGTGCTGGCGGCACGGGTTCATTTATCGACCAAATGGCATCACTTTTACAAACAGATGCAAGCGGACTAAACGAGCTTGCCTTGGCGCATAAAGCTATACACCCAATAGCGGCACGTTGTGGCGTGTTTGCAAAAAGCGATATTCAACCATTAATAAACGAAGGGGCGGCAAAAGAAGACCTTGCGGCTTCGATTTTTCAAGCTGTTGTTTCGCAAACCATCTCTGGATTGGCACAAGGTAAACCCATCCGTGGAAATGTTGCATTTTTAGGAGGGCCTTTGCACTTTTTGTCTGCATTACGGGAGCGTTTTGTAGCATCACTTAATCTTGCGGGCGAAAATGTAATTGTTCCTGAAAATTCTCATCTTTTTGCCGCTTGGGGTGCTGCCCTTTCTTCCAAAGGGGATGAAAAAACTTTCGCTCAGCTATTGCACAACCTTGAAAATAATAAGGTTGTTTCCCACGAAATCGCACGCATGGAATCGCTTTTTGCCAGCCAAAAGGAGCTTGACACCTTTTTGCAGCGGCACGAGCAAGCAAAAGTAAAACGGAGTAATTTTGCCACATACAACGGAACAGTGTATATCGGCATTGACGCAGGGTCTACCACCACAAAATTGGCGGTGATTAGTGAAAATGGCGAGCTTTTACATAGCTTTTACAGCAGTAATCTTGGCAGTCCTCTAAATGTGATTATTACAGCATTAAAAGAAGTTTATAAATCAATGCCGGAAGGAGTTAGGGTTGGTGGTGCTTGCGTTACAGGCTATGGGGAATATTTAGCACGTGCGGCTTTAAAAGTTGACTTTGGTGAGATTGAAACGGTTGCCCATTACAAAGCCGCCGCTTTTTTCGAACCCAATGTGGATTATATTCTTGACATTGGCGGGCAAGACATGAAGGCAATGCGTATTAAAAATGGGGTAATTGACAATGTGCTTTTAAACGAGGCTTGTTCGGCAGGTTGCGGCTCTTTTATCGAAACTTTTGCAAAATCCCTTAATATGGCTGTTCCTGGCTTTGCTGACATTGCACTTTTTGCAAAAGACCCTATTGACCTTGGCTCTCGTTGCACGGTGTTTATGAATAGCCGTGTTAAGCAGGCGCAAAAAGAGGGAGCGGCTGTTGCCGATATTTCGGCTGGGCTGTCCTATGCCGTTATTAAAAATGCCCTTCAAAAGGTGATTAAAATTACCGACCCATCTGAAATGGGCGAAAAAATTGTTGTGCAAGGCGGCACATTCTACAACAACTCCGTTCTTCGAGCCTTTGAAAAAATAGCAGGCTGCGAAACCTTGCGCCCCGATATTGCAGGCTTGATGGGGGCTTTTGGGGCGGCTTTAATTGCTCGTGAAAATAGGATGGTTGATGGCGGCCAACACTCAACACTACTAACCCTTGACGAAATAGATGCCCTTGAAATTTCCAGTGTTATGCGTCGTTGCGGGCTGTGTGAAAACAACTGTATGCTGACAGTAAACAATTTTGGCGGTGACCGTACATTTATTAGCGGCAATCGTTGCGAACGCCCGCTTGGCAAGCAAACGGGCACAGAAACAGAAAAAGGTGAAGACCTTTATCAATATAAATACAATAGATATTTTGCATACAAATCCCTTGACAAAGAAAAAGCCCCCCGTGGCACGGTTGGCATGGTTAGGGCGTTAAACACCTACGAAAACTACCCGTTTTGGCACACTTTTTTTACTCAGCTAGGATATAGCGTTGTGCTTTCGCCAAAATCCTCTCGTGCCGTATATGAAGCGGGCTTGGAATCTATGCCGAGTGAGTCTGTTTGCTATCCCGCAAAGCTGGTTCACGGACATGCTATGAAGTTGATACAAAGCGGTGTTGATATGATTTTTTATCCGTCGGTGGTCTATGAAGTTCAAGAATACCCCGAAGTCGCCGACTGCTTTAATTGCCCGATTGTGGTGAGTTATCCCGAGGTTATCCGCACCAATGTGGACGAAATTCAAAAGCTAAACATAGATTTTCGTAACCCATTTTTAAACATGAATGACCGCAAGTCTATGCTTGCCCAACTTGCCGCT
>Ga0123352_10010427_pt1 | contig 14580 bp, 9 predicted proteins | sample TergutLab28metaG_FD_89700 | JGI IMG/M metagenome (GOLD analysis project Ga0123352, IMG submission 89700) | Labiotermes labralis P1 segment gut microbial communities from Petit-Saut dam, French Guiana - Lab288 P1 | ecosystem: Host-associated > Arthropoda: Insects > Digestive system > Gut ... | reverse complement strand
CCTTTGTGTGACGGTAGAGGGAAGTCCACGGGTCAATGCCCTACCCTCCTCTTCGTCATCGACGTGGCCGGAAATGAGTAATAAAAGCAATCCGGTTTCTTTATTGCCACACCTCGTACAACTACAAAAATCTGTCATTCTTGGCATATGTTTAATTGTAAGAAACTTTTTAAACTACAAATAAGATCACCGAGCCTAATCCTGTTGATTACTGCGTCCTAGGATATGTGAATATTTCCCAGCCAAAGCTGAGAAGTGAGAAATTCGATAATAATAGCAAGTAATGAAGACGGTTCGCACGTAAGACAGATCTGTCGTCCGTATGGGCGCTGTTTGTGTGTATGGGAAGATAGACTACTTGTATCTAAAAGAATAGGCCTCAGGTGTAAAGGTGGCGCCCTGATTGATCTGTTCTTTGGGAACATAGAACATAGAAAATCGCCTCATTTTGTCCATCGAATTCAGGCGGCCCCGTTTCAAATCTCGGATTCGATACCGACTGTCGTGACTTATGTTCTTGGTTTTTATAAGCTTATTTAGGCAGAAGCAAGATTAGTACTTGAAATTAGGCCATGAGCACCTTCTTCTTTGGGAATGCCCTGTCCAGGTCATTGTGCACTAATCTCGTTATCATGCACCCCTTCTGGCCCGTAATATGATCAAGTTAAAACACAGTGAAATAACGCAAGAAAAGTGTAAGAACTCCAAGCCTTGTCTGAGTAGCTCACAACGTTTTAAGAAAGACCCTGTCGCGAGTTAATTAGGCTGGTTGGTTGAATAAACACACGGTTTTGGTCGGGTCGACAAACTGTGACATAATGAGACACTAACACCTGTTGTTTGAAGAGCCGGGAGCAATCGCTTGCAAATTGTTGCCAGTAACCTGTTTATTACTGAGAGGTCAAGTACCTCAGCAAGCGGCTCGCCTCCTTGTTATCTTTTGCTGAGCCTCAGACAAGATTTCACCCATTGATACATAATACAGGATCAGTAAAACCTTTTCTTTGTGTTTGTTCCTTCGTAACTGCTTTTACTGAAAGCTGGGAGGAGTTGGAGAGGACATTTCTTTGTGGCCCTGGACTGGAGAGCCTAACAACAAAAGGGAAATTTTGAACTGCTATCATCTCTTCGTGCTGCCTCCATATGCTACGTTGATGTCAGTACCAAGGTTATAGCTACCTGCTTGACTAACCGACTGAATAACTAAATGACTCGTCCATTGCATATAGCAGAGACCTTGAGAAGCCAACAATTTCTTAATTGTTCATAAATTATCTGCCCTTTATGCACCGTGCAAGTTTATTACCTTCTTCAAAAGACACCGCCATTGCAGTTTGTCTTGAGCTATACGAATTTGCGCAAGTAAAGCATATTTCGGTAAGATGCATCTCAGTATTGTCATACCTCTCCAAATTTCCAAAGCGACTGTTCCATTCAAGTTTTCCGATTAAAATCGTGTACGTATGTCGTTTCTCTTCGATGCCTAGTACGTGCTCAGTCTATGGCCCTTGAGTTGTTCATCCTATCAGTGATTTGTGAAAAGTGAAAGGTATGGGTTTTCCTAGTTCTTGTGGTTACTCCCTTTTTTTTTTTTTTGGGAAGGGGGGGTTGTCAGGTATCCTGCTCTTATTCTTAAACGCGCGCATTGTTTTCTTCTCCAAGGGCGATACCATACGTGTATAGTTTCATGGGGAAGATGTTCGAAAAATTGATCATTACTGAGGTGGGCAAGTTCTGCGCTTTATACAACTCGAGAGTTTATTAATACGTCAACAAAATCCTGTTTTTTAACCCAATTCCACGCCAGCTTGAACGTAGTTAACGTCTTTATACCCTGGTACCGTGAGATCCATCTTATCTCAGTTCCCTTCCTTCTAACGGAACGAGGAGGTTTCTCAGATCACACTTCTGGGTGCATGTATGTGAAAGCGATAGATATTCCATAAACATTTTCGAACCGTTTGACCGATTTTTCGCGAAATCTGATGTGAACATTGTGCCGTATCCAGTAATTTTGTACTGTCAATAATGGCGTCATGGCGGTCGCGTGTACTTGTAAGGCGTGGGTGCTACCTCGTGTTGGATAAAGTATGTCAATTTGATGTTTGTGTGACCGTGGATCATTGATACAGTAATATAAACAGTCTACTAGATGCAACAGTAATAATTTCATTAATAATTTCAATCAGTTCAACATGTTTCGGGCGATGATTTCGCCCATCTTCAGGAGCACTCATCCTGGTCACCAGCAGGCAGCATCGTCGGTACTTTATACCACAAGCTGTAAACAGTGTAGTGCTCCGGAGGATGGGCGAAATCATCGCCCGAAACATGTTGAGCTGATTGAAATTGTTAGTGAAATTATTATTGTTGCATCTACTTGGCTGTTTATGTTAAAGTATGTGAAGTCTGTTAAAGTAATATTCTTCCAGAACTCAAAATAGTAACAAAGTGGCCCTGCAAAAATATCCTTGAAGTTCCGGCTGGATGGCAATAATCAGTGAACCATTGCAGCTAGACGGTTTGAATTTGGTACAGAGATAGGGCATAGGAGTACCTAAACTTTGTGAGTCAACAATATGGAGGTGACGGTGGGAAAACTATGAGGTACGTGTGACAACTTAACGCGTACGTTTGTGACGGTAAGAATTAGGTATGTGTTGTATAATTAATGGTACATAGCCATGGCTTGCGATGTGAAATTCTCATAAACGGAATATGTACTGAGTATTAAGGTCTTTACAAAATTAAATAAAGCGATGGTAGGGCCCATTTATGTGGGCCGGGTAGCTCAGTCGGTATAGCGACTGGCTACGGGCTGGACGGTCCGGGGATCGAATCCCGGTGAGGGCGAAATATTCCGCACCATTCCAGACCGGCCCTGGGGCCCACCCAGCCTCCTGTACAATGGGCACCGGGTCTTTTCCAGGGGTAAAGAGCGATCGGGGCGTGACGCTGACTCCTCAACCCCCTTCTAGTGCCGTGGTCAAGAAAGAGTAGAGCTGTACCTCTACTCCCCCTATGGGCTGTACGGCCTGTGCAGAGCCTCAGTGCCTGTACAAGGGTGCACTTGATCACTTTACCTTTTTTTTTAGGGCCCATTGATACGGTACGAACACAGGTCTATGAGGTGTGACGTTGTGATCATTACATTCACGCGATAATCCACTCCGTCATTCATCAGGAGTTTCTTGATTCATGATAATCGATTAAATCGTTACAGTGATATTAAATTATGTGATTAAAAACGTAGCTGAAATCCCTCAAATTTGACGGGAGAGAAGTGAAATACATCTCATGAAACAAAGCATCGTATTTAACTCTAGTTTTTTTTAGTAACTCTTTCGTTACAACACTTTTCGTAAATGTTCGACCATCTAACAAAACTGTGATGCCTTTCACTTGAATCTGCTTCATTTTTCTTTGAGATCGACTCCATTGCTTATCTTCTTCAATGTGCCCTGTGCATCGTGAAGCTGCTTTTGAAACTTTTCATTCGCTTGCCTTGAATGACTTTGCTTCTCTTTCACTCAGCATTTCGGGCACGTCTGAGAGTCTTGATTTTGAAATTCCGTGCACTGAACAGGCGATGTGTCATCATTTCTTAGTTGATGTCATTTGCGGGTATTAGTTCGACTGCGGTTGAGCGTTTCTTTATTAGAGATTATTTATTAACTCCTTTGATATAATATATTTGAACTCTCTAGAACTGATACATTTACATGAAACAGGAGTTCTGAAACAGTTATGATATTTAGTCGACTAAATCCGACTCAATAGAACAAAGGGGTAGGTACTTCTGGTTGTCGTCATTAAGAGACACCAGGTGTGCATTGCATCAAAGGCTTCCAGCTTGTTATCATCACTGTTTGGTATTACAGTGAATACCTTAATTACACCGAAACCCCAGGTTTTAAAGACTGTGACGTCACTCATAAACCAAGCTTGTCATAACCAAGGACACAGGTGAGTAGAGATGCCGTATATCGATAACCCTGGCTGTAATAGGCCGTGACGTCATTCACAAAAACCCCCCCCCCCCACTCTGTCATAACCGTGGAAATCGGCGTGTGAGTATTCTTACGAGGCAGGGATGTTATATAAGGTACGTAGGCTTTCGCGGTCATCCACTACACCGTCACTTCCTTTGTTTTCCGACTACACTTTTTTTATATTTTCTCTGTTCTACATATATTAGAAATAAGTTGGAAGAATATATTTGCTTTCTTTGTTAATTGCACCTTGTAGGCTTGTGGTAGCAAAAGCCATGAAGGGGAAATACTTTCCAGTTAGTATCGTCGTGCAGTTAAAGAAGACTGGGAATGAGGATTAGAATGACACCCCACAAGTTTCGCAGTGCTTGTACGTGGTTTGGTCAATGCGGCTACTTCTGTACGTATATAGGGAAGAATACTGAGTAAACGCTGTAATTTTTTGGGGCGTTTCTTTTTAAGGTCTGCTGCAGGAGACACGAAATAGGAGAGTTACTTTTTCTGTACACGAGGTGTAGAAAGAATGAGAAGAGTAAGCAAAAACGGAGAAATACATAAAGGGAAGAAAGACAGTCAGGAGAAGTGGGAGGTGAAGGAAGTAAGTATTTAATAACAGAACATGAAATTCTGTGTTGGTAGTATACACTGAAGTAAATGTCAACGAAATTCCATTTTAGTCCACCTAGTAGAGACATTTATGTTTGTAGTGTATAGTTGCATTTGGTGTGTGGCTTCCTGCTAATTCATTGTTTTGTAATCACTGATGTAGACATTTATGTCCGAGGAATCATTTAAAGGAGTGGGGGATCTGCCCATCAGACGTAGTCGCCGCGTTTACGCAGCTGACTAAACAATACAATACTAAACTAAACGAAGCTAAAATAACTGCATGGAGCAGAGTCCTTGTTGAAAAGGTGATAGTACCTTATTCCAGATGTTCTTGTAATTTTCAGGAACCTGATAATTTTTTGCCATATTCACACTGATCCCTGTTCTCATCGTGATTAATCCAGTCCACACTATTCCGCCTTACTTCTTTAGGATCCATTTTAATATATCCTCCCATCTACCTCTGGGTTTCCAAATGCTTTCGTTCCCCTGATTTCTTCACCGCAACCCTATGCACACCTTTCCCATATACGTGTCACACGCCCTTTCAATCTCTTCTTGTTTTGATCACCACTATGCTAATTGGTGAGGAGTACAAATCATGATGCTTCTCATTGTTCAGTCTCCTCCAGTCCCCTTTTAACTGCTCCTTCACAGGTCCAAATATCTCTCCCAGCACGTAACTCTCAAACACCCTCAGACTGTGTTCTTCCCTTAGTGTGAGTTAGCACGTTTCACACGCATGTAAACAAGAGGAAAAACTGCAGTTGTACATTTTTAGTCTCTACATTTTTGCTTTTCAGATTGGAAGACAAAAAATTCTGGACCCAAAGGTAGCTTGCAATTCCTAAATTTTAATTTGGTCTCAATTTCTGTAGGCATGCAGTTTTGAGTTGTTAGCATTGTTCCCAAGTACTTGAACATCGCCACATTTTAAAGGCTGATTATTTATACTGTGATTTTGTCTTGCATTATGTGTACGAGACATGAACATATCCTCAGTTCTCGCCGTATTTACTTCTAGACAAATGCAGATCTAGTAACTACTAAAGTTTTCCTGTGTTCTTTGTAACATATATGTTTTCGGCAGTAAAGTAACATAAGCAGCCTAGACCAAGAATTCAGAAATCCTGGGCACCAGGTCGCATGGGCGACTGAGTTTTGTACAATGACGTTTAATGTTTGCGTGTCCTCATTGTGGATCTTGCTTCATGTTTCCCTTCTGGCACAGAATTTTGAGGTGGATTTTAGGCGTTTGGAAAATTTGTTCTGCCTTGGCGTTTCAGTCAATTGTGGTTTGCTTGGACCTTCTTGCTGTATTTTAAAGCGCAGTTGAAAATTAGCGGTGGTAAAGCTTCTCCGTATGTCCGACCGTTCTGAACAGGAAATGTATACAAGAGATATCTGCCTTTCCGAACTTCCCTGGAGGTCCATTTGAACACCTTTCAGTTATTCTAACTGGTTTCGTGTGTTTACGAAACTGAGTGAGAAGCGTTGACACAGAGAAAGTGTAGTTGACAGTAGAAACACGTCTTTGCCCTAAATGGGACTCGAAGCAGCGAGCCACCGAGCAGATTAGCGGAGCGGTAACTCTGAACTTGCATTCGACTTTAATTTGCCAGTTTCGAATTCGAACGGTGATGCCGACTATCCTGACTAGCAGGTTTTCATACCACTCCAACTTTCACTAGGCAGTTGCAGGAATGGTACTTATATTAGGCCACCCCCTTATCCGCGAAATCCTTAGGAAGCAGAGTTCTCAAAATTCTGTCTCTACAAGATATTCAACCTTCAACGTTTTGGCCACACAGATCGGGCGTTGGTTACTTGCTGTCTGTAATATATGTAATATGCACTCGTGCTTCGCCATTTTCGGTTATACAGTGTCAGTAAGAGGGCCGCAGTGCCGAACATTTCATTGTACCGAATACATGCAATTTGCAGTGTATGTATTGCGTATGGCTTGTCCGACGTTATAGGAAAATTACTAGCTGCTCGCATGGCAACAGCGTTGCTTCGCATAGCGTGATCATGCAGGCCAGGCCCATCGATACTACAATTATGTGCTTGACCAGTATGCAGCGATCTTTCGAAACAAGCCTCTATAATCTTATCATCAACCTTGTGTTGTAGATTTAGTTGCAAGTGAAGAAGCAAAAATAGATAAGTTACCTTTGCACTGAAGAAGCATGATCTCATTTATGAAAACTGAAGTTTTGTGAAAACGGAGGCTTTCGAAATGCCTGTGTTTGGCGTTTTCACTCACAGTCAAACATATATTTTCTTGAGATTTTCTTTAATTTTTTGGGCTTGTTGAAGTGTTTTATAATTTTTGTATGTGAGTGCTTACTGACTTAATAGCTATGCAAAGGTAGCATTAGATGTTCTTGCAGCATATGGTTTTCACTGCATAAGAAGAAGTGAGTAGTGATTACAGTGTTTTTGAGAGTTAGAAACCTTTGCAAGCGGTTTCTTTAACAAGGAAGGCGTTGGTGATCTTTAATGTGGTATGTTACTAACTCCCGTAACATTTCGTTTGGACGAGTCAGCAGTGGGTTGCTTTCACTGCCGGTTTAAGGAAGAGATGTGATGTCATGTCGTCATAGTCCAGCGCGAGAAAACATGAACGGAAAAACTGATTTTTCGAATTCGGTGAGACTTCCTGTTACGTCCTAGACAGTGAATGCGCCGTGATGTTAGATGATGAAAACATTACCACTTTTGCTACTTTAGTATTAGTGTTGATTTGTTTGTGGGGTGTTTGTGTTTGAGTAGCAGGTTGTTGAAAAACCATTTCAGTTGAAGTAAGATATTGTGTCTCTGGATACCAAGATATGTGTCCTTGGTACCGATGGGCTGTGTTCCTACTCTGGTATGTGTGTGTTTTATTTTTGTGGCCAGTTTTGTGTAACCATTTAAGAAATCGTTTGACTGCTTATGAATTTCGTCCATCGTCCGAGTGTAATGGATAGTATTCCATTTTCGTGTTAACGGAGTTCACATCTGGCTTCTTGGACCGGCTGTTCCGGTTGGACATTTTCGTGGCTTCCTTGCTGTCTTAAAAGAGTGCTAGAACGGAGCAAAGTGGGGCACGTTCACTTGATTCCATAATCATTGTAATTAATAATCGCTATTATCATATTGGACGGCACTGCATAACTTGTTCTTTTGAGCGTATTTACTCGTAAATAAACAGCGATACAGACACGTTTTTTCAGTAGCTGAATATTTGTGTTGTGAGAAAGCTGGAGAGCTGCATGTGCATTTTGATATCACCCCCATGCGTTCATTTGCCCCGCTGATCGTGTGCTCCATGATGATGATGATGATGATAATGATAAGGCTATTATGAAGCTAGTCCTTAAGTTTTTTTCTCTCTTTGCGCTGTCCCATGTACCCGGAATCAGTGTTGTTTCTTGAGAGGAATAGACCAAGTTTTGTATTCATGCAAAGAAAACGGACTACGTTGAGTTCCGTGCTTTTGAGCCTTCAGATGCTTTTTTAAGACGCTGGCAGATAAAACTGTTCTGAGCTGAAAGGAAGAAGTTGTAGCCCATGTATGTGTTTACAGTAATTCCAAAAGAGTGGATATTCCTCTGCACGGCTTCTCTTTTCTCCTTGCATGATATTTACGCTCCTGAGTAATTTACTTTGGTTTAAGTTGTAAAATAACGACAGGTAACCGAGGAAAGTCTGTGAGGTAGGAGCTGAATTATTTTTAATATAATGTTGACTGATGTAAACTTTCGGAGGGTTAGGGAATAGTGAAAAAGAAAGGCGGTGGGAAGAAGTGGTCATAGCCAATTAGATATACTAAATAACATTTGTCTGGAGATATTGGAGAACTACGCGAAAATCTGCATGGGGAAAGCCCTTTCCTACCAAGTTTTGAACTCAAGACGTTCCCAATACGATGCAGGAGTGGTACCCAATTTGAACGCGGCATTCTATAATGTTCGCCTAAAAAGCAAGGTTACAAGATACTGGGGTTTAAGTGCTTGTAATTACGCACTTTTTAGGAGCATAGTTCGCTGTTGTGCGATCTGTTTTTCTTCGGTCTCCACGGGGTCTAGACTGAGTGAAACCGTGGCAGCAACAGCAGGACATCGCCGTAATTTCTGCAGACTTGTGATAAGAGAAATGCACTTCGCGATGTGATAAGTGCCTCAGTCTCAGCGGCTACTGTGTTTGCAAATGTTTTGATGCTCGTACGATGGCACTTATTGAAATCCGAGATTTATTAAATTGTTTGTTACTGTTCTGACCACCCCGCGCATCGTTTCTGCGTTGTTAGGTCGAGTGGGTTTGTATGTAGTTGTTCAGCTACAAGCCGGGACTGTGAGGCTTATCAGAGAGGTGTATTATTTTCACGGTTTGTATTTACACAGTGACAGTATATGGAGTTGGAACTACTTATGTTTACTTACCAAGAATGTGAACATAGTTGTTAGTACTCGATATTAACGTCCCCGATAAATCATGTTTTGTGGGTACTGGGACATTGTCGCCATTAGCACGATTTACTGTCTCCCTATTATCCTTTACGCTTACAGCTTCTAGGTCGAGTGGTTAAGTCGCAGGTCCAAGACAGGTGCCGTGACAGTTTCTTCTTTTGTAGTTTTCCATAGGCCGTCCATGTAAAGTTTGGACAGCAGGACCTTTTAGGTTAATCGGGCTACAGGGTGGATAGCCGGCGTTTTGTACCGTGTAAGGTTAGATGTCTGTCTTCGCCGCAGTGTCCACACCGCCTCTGGGTGCTAACCAGCGTCCTTTCCAGTGCACATCGGTGGTTCTTTCCATTGGACTAAAGCAGCCAGCTCGTGAGGATGACCGTGCCACCCCTTACCAGGGTGAAGAATGCGTGGCGTTTTATCTCGTTATTCTTATGCATTTTCCGATCCGCGCGCTGTCGTAAGATCTGAGTTAAACGTTCACGTGATAGGGAAGATGGAATATGGCCAGCCGGGTCCATCGTACGAGACAGCCCCGCACAGTTCAGCGATACACACACCAAGTTCGCTAGTTTAAATTATGACCTCATTCTGGGGCATCGTGTAATTTGTGTTCATTAGGCCTATCATCATCATCATCTGTAAAGATACAGTATTGTGTACCCTTTTCAAGTTACGAGCTTATCTGAACATGCAGTTCTTGTTTGGATTTGTTTGCTGTTCAGATCTGTGGAAGCTGTGTGCGCCGCCATCTCTCAGTTTAAAACTTTTTACGGAATGCAAATTGCAGGCTACGTTACCTTGTAAATATACATACGGGTCCTGACATAAGAAGACCGGAGTGGAAGGGTTATGTAACATCGCCTAGCGTGCGCAGTCGTATGGAGTAATAAGCCTTTTACCCATCGAGTTGCCATGGTCGCTTACAGGAACAGTATTCATTCATGTTCAGGTGCTTCGTAATTATTCACCATTAGTATGATGTGTGCGTAATAACAGCAGAAGTAACACTGGTTTTCGTTTGAAGACTTCGCATCGGGTTTTTATTTATTGAGACATTGCCTGAACCGGTTAGGTCTAGAGACATAAACGTAGAATTTAAGGTTACAAGTCGACCAGCTCCGCGGACACGGTTAGTCCATCCATTTCACTTTTTATCACGAGGCTTTGCCCTGTCCAGGGCATTGTTGCCAACGATCTGAACTACGGACGGCATTTATGTGTTGTGTGTATTTTTACATTCAGAATGAGTATTTTGGTAGGGTGAATCAGCACTCATAACATGTTTTGTATGTTTTTGTTTTATTTGTATAATTGTGTAAATGTGTTAGTGCTGGTTTCAAAACTGGCCCTTTGCTGCCAAGCTTGCCCCTTAGTAAACTGAGTTGAAAGTTGGTTGTGGCGATGGAGTATCTGTGTTATTCTTTTACATATACCTATGACAAAGCACGATTAGTTGTCACAGTTCAAGATTACGAGTGGCCACGTCAAAGTTAATGTTTCAAAAATAGACCACTGGGAAACAGGATCTAATTATAATACTTACCGTCAGTTTTATTCAACTGCATACTGAGAGACTAGATCCCACTAATTATATAATACACTTACCCGCTTCTGAACATGGCATCCATCAGTACAATATCAGATTACATTAAATTTATCAGACATAACCTCAGCGTTTCGCGCATTTACCATGTTTGCTGGCCTGTAGGTGAACTATATTTTATACAGAATTTCCGGATGTGTATAGGATGTGTCTCCATACCACATTCAACATGTTTAGCTCCTATTAATCATTATTTATCGTCAACATACCGCAAGATAAATCTTTTAGGTGTCGTGTAATTGGTTTAGTGAATGTTCTTATGGGTGTCATAATAATTATTTACAGATTAAATATTACTTAACACAGTGTGTACGGCTCTTGTCACATTACGTAAGGTAGGTCCCATTTCCTTGAATTACAAGGTCAGTTTCAAACTTTTTATTTTAAGGTACTCATGAACGCCAAGGCTGACGTGGAATTTGTATGTAAATGTTGCTATAATCAGACCATATATCGCAGTGTAATGTTCATAACTGATAATTAATTCGTATTTGGAATGTCTCCGTTTCGAAACTCGCAAGGTCAGTACTCACGCAGGTTAATTTAAGGCAATTTCGAACGCCAAGGTTGACGAGGTGTTTGTACCTAAGTTAGCAGTTGTGTGTTGCTACATTCAGACCAGATATCTTGAGGTTTTAAATTCTCATTCACATTTGAAATGCTTGGGGTTCGAATCTCGCTCTTATGTGTCAGGTATACTGCAGGAGAATTTAGGGGATTTTTTCTTCGAGGCTCTGCAGGCGGTCAAGGCTCTCCAGTCAGTTAATTTAAAACCGGCGTAATTGACAGTACCAGATTAACACCCGGCAGTGTGCCATCGAGAAAGCGTCGATTTAACCAAGGACTAAACCGGCAGTACCTACGGATCGCAGTTTATAAACGGAGTTGAAGTGTAGTGTTTTATTTCTTTAATGACGGATAGTCATCTGCGTAGTTCTTATCGCATCGACTTGCAGGAAAATTGTGGATTGTGAACTGGGACGTGTTTGGGAGCATCTTCCTGGAGGGACTGAGTAGAATTACTTAATATATTATTCAGGGGTGTCGGTCTCCAGTCTGAGTATCGAAGTAGGGACCAGCGAATTGACCGCTTCCTTCACTGTTGGGGACTTTGTTGTATCTGACAACCGCCGCTGGTCACTTTTCGTCGGCTTGCTTATGCAACTTAGACTTGTAGTTAATAACGTGTTTGTTAGATGTGACGCTTGGCGGGGAACCGAAGGGACACGTTTCAAGCACGTGTTTGAATGTCGAAAACCTAATGTTAAATGCAGTATATTGAACTAAAATACGCGGACTTGACTCAAGGCAAATTGGAATCGCGGCGAACGCTGCGTTACTCCTCGTCAAGTGAAACTCTTTGAGTGAAGAGTGGTGTGAGGTTTTTAGATAAAATAATGTCCTGATACTATAAGTGAGTGTGGTGTGTTTCCACAAAGAATAATATGTTTCTGCTACTTCACGACGTTTCGTTAAGTGCGAGTGGTTTCTAAAGTCGGGTGACTAATGTCGAGGTACGGCGGGAAGGGAGTGATATTTTAAGTGGCCGTCATTGTGGGTTAGGGTTAAGTCCAATGTGGTTAAAATTTCAGTTTGCTGTATTAGTTTTGGTGGCAGTACTTTCATTTCTGTGTTTATAAATAGAAGGTTAATACGATTTGTTGGAATGTATTTATGGTTATTCGGAAGTTAGGCTATTACGGTTATGCTTCTTTTTACCTGATGTTGCTTAATAATCAATATATATATATATATATGTCACTTGTGAACTGTGTTACTTAACGATATACGTAGTCCCATTGGTACGAACGGTAAGTTAGTATGTCGGAATTAGCCAAACGAAACTGAGCTGAACAGGGGAACATCAGGTTAGGGGGTCCTCTTCCATACCTGGCTTCGAACTGCTTTCCCCCCACCCTCCACCCCCGAATCGTAATTACCCGACTTACCACCGAAGGAACCTGCTGGTTACGTAAGTTTGTACAAGGTGACCGAGTTGCACATTATTAAAAGCTTCGATGGTTGTGTCTGCTAGGGCGGTTTGTTGCCGTTAGTCGATTATGCAGTTTCATTAAGTGTATTTCACAGTCACAGTTATGACATGACGGACATTTTCAAAGGAAATGAATTTCTACACATCTGTAGGAAGCAGAGTATGTTAATTGTTCCGATATGTTGTTGAGCCCTGTTTGGCCATCTTTAGTCCCGTGGTACTGTTCGTTTGTTAATTTGTTGCCACCTCCATAATTTTGCTTATAGACTTCAATTAAAAATGATTTACAAACCTTCAGAGGAAATGGCTAGGACATTCGGAAATAATGCCTCAAAACCAATTCAGTAAACTGCTTGTTTAATGTAAACCGAAAACATATCTGACTTAAAGGTCATTTCACAAGATGTGACCGCAACAGACCAAGGACTTAATCCTCAGGTGCTTGATGATGATGATGATGATGATGATGCGACGATGATAATGACTACATACACACACACGTACACAAAACAATGATGATATCGTGGTGTTCGCGTAAAAATGCCACTATTGGCGTACTTTTATGTTCTTAGTTTATGTGATAAAACTGTCAGTCATTGACTTCGTGTGCCTCACACTGCTCAAACCAGCAAGTCTCTAGCTTGTTTGAAATTAAAAATGACCGCCTCGAAGCGCGATGTAACTATGGTATAAGTTATCGAGTACAGAACTCAATTTCATTGCAAGAAGCTTAGTGGGTGCTTCTGTAAAAGACGTAGTTTAGTGCCTATTCGGGGAAATATTGCCAGAAAGGAGGGCGAGCTACCGTTATCCAATAACACTTCGTATTTTGTTTTTATTACAACCAACAAATGTGCAGTTAATATCACAACAGTATCTCTTTATATAATATATACTGTTACATGTTTCGACATTTGTACCTCATAATCAGGGACTTTTTACATTTGTGCCTTGCCAAGTTGAAGCTGTTAAAATTACAATTCTATGAAATTATTAAATTATTATTTAATCGTTGTTTTGTTTTCCCATACAGTCTGTTCGACGTTACAATCTTTTGTGCAAGCAGTGTGTATTTGTGGCTGCATATACATTCCCTAGTTGATGTTAGTGTGCTAACACTGCACCAGCACACAGATAACGTACTACACAAGATCTACATGCAGCTACATAACTATAAATCAATGATAATACACAAAATTTCACCCAAGATCATCCCTTCACTTCACACCACTCCCCATTTTTCACTCCCCCGCGCTTTTGGACGTTTCGTCACAACGCTACAAAAAGCTTCACTTCTCACTTATAATTACTTCCCTAACCCTCTTTCCAAGGTACCCCAGACCGAATCGTTCGTATGATTTTGCAAACTTAGCCGCTATTTTTTGCACACGGTCTAACGCGTTGATCAGACCTTCGCTGTATGGGTCCCAGCACGAAGCTCCAGATTCAAAATTCGGACGCACGAGTGACATGTCGGCTAAACTTGTGGCCTTATTTGTGTGTGTGTGTAATTACTTGACACAGGTTCCTAAATTACAGCACAAAAGTGACACTCACTCTACAGCATTTGTAGGAGGTTCGCTAGATTGTGTATTACTATGAAAGGGGTTTGTGGGACCTAAGTGTTGGGAAACGGTGCCGTGAGATATAAGACCCATGTGAAAAACACTGGCGTTAGTAAAACTGGTATATTACTTGTGTGGGAAGGAAACCGGTTTGTGCCTGTGTTCGTTTTCGCCAATTACTTGCCATGCGGCTTCGCATTGGTTGCCGGGCGGCGAGGCTGACCTACTCCGTAGTTAACTAGTTTGGGACGCAGCGCCTACAGTGCGTCACTCGGCGGTGTGGCGTTAATCGTCTGGATAGCTGTGGTTTTGTAAAAGTTGCAGCTGACCCTATATACGCCGTGCACTAGATGGAGGTGAGTGG
>Ga0123352_10010426_pt1 | contig 14580 bp, 18 predicted proteins | sample TergutLab28metaG_FD_89700 | JGI IMG/M metagenome (GOLD analysis project Ga0123352, IMG submission 89700) | Labiotermes labralis P1 segment gut microbial communities from Petit-Saut dam, French Guiana - Lab288 P1 | ecosystem: Host-associated > Arthropoda: Insects > Digestive system > Gut ... | reverse complement strand
CACCCAAATTATAACTGTCAACAATAATACCCTGAATAACTTCTGTTGATAAATGATGTTCAGACAGGCAAAGTATATGAGGAGGATCCTTTACCCAATTAATAACCAGTTCATCAGTTTTATGTGTGATTGCTGTTACAAACTTCAATGAGAATTGGAAGAGGCTTTGTTAAAACTCAGTTCAGCAAAAAAAATATATTAAAAAAAATAAAAAATAAAAAAATCAGTTACTACAAGAAGAAACACATTGCAACACATCGAAAGTGAGTGCTGTCGAGTGTAATAAAATTTCCACAGTGATTCGTGAACAGACAAAGAATACCTCAGTAAATTGAAATCAAGTACCCTCTAATAGCTCAGTGCACAACAAGAAAATAAAAGTGCAACAGCCCAAACTTATGCCAACGATAGTAAATCTCTATGTCATGCAAGATAACCTCCAAAACGACATAGAGTTAACACAACTTCAAGGTCAGAAGAATAAAATAGGTGCATACATACAACAACAACAAAAGGCAAAATATTAATTATAGGTGACAGCCACTGAAGGGGCTGCGCCAATGAAGTAACAAACTACTTGGGAAAAACTTGAAGTTACAGGCACATTGATGCCTGGAGCTAGATCTGACGCTATGCTTTTGGCTGACAAAGAAATAAGAAGTCTACATAAGGAAGATGTAGTGGTCATTTGGGGTGGTGCAAATGATATCAACAAAATGAAACCAGTGTCTGATGTAAACACACCAGGAACTTTGCCCTTAACTGTAAACACACAAGCATAGTAGTGACTGCTTCCCATAGACACAATCTACATGTGCAATCTTTCATTAACGAGCAGTATTTAATCGGACACTAATGAAAATTATGGGTCACACAGTCATCGTAGAAACAACTTCAACCAGGAACGACTTCACAAAACATGGTTTGCACCTCAGTATGACTGTGGTGAAAAGAATGGCTAATATGATAGGGAAGAAAATAAAGATACTCCTTACAAAACAGAGGAAACTCCCTTTTATTATTCCATGGAAAGACATAACAAGGACATTTACGCAAGAAGAGGATAAAATAAATATCGAGAGTTATAGTCTACCCAATTCAAACTGAATCAAAAGTAGAACATCAAGGAGAGAAAAGAGGGTACCAGTGACAAGGAGTGAGGATTTTATATGGTCAGCATTTGGAACTTAAGACAGTATGTTAGAAATTAATGTCGAAAATAGTGAAAATTGTGACCCAATAATAATCAGTTATTTTATTTGTAGCTCTGAATTTGACAACTACAGAATATTTCCCTTAAATAATAGACCAGCAGATCATGATGTACAGCTCATAACAATAAATATTGCATTGAATCAATCACTAGATTATCAAACTTATTTCAAAAGAAACGCTGATTTTCAGATAAAATTGAGTTATGAAACATGGGACTCCGTTATCGAGGGTGATGCTGTAAATAAAATGTTTAATTCTTTTTTTGAATACTTATTTAAGGATATTTTATTCAGCTTTCCCTTAACCAAAGTAAACAGAATAACTACAAATATTTCCTGGATTACACAAAGTAAAAATTTCTTGCAAACGTACAAGAAAACTACATATTGAAAGCAGGAATAGACATAACTCATCCATAAAAACATGTTCCAAAAATTACTGAGGCTGTTGTCGAAAGTTATATACAGAGTTCAAATAAATAATGATAACTACATGGATATATATATATATATAGAAACAGGGAGAATGGTATAAAATGATGACATACGATCTTCAAATGTCAACAGTGTGAATGTTAATAAGCAAAAAAATATTACTGATGTTTTTAATAATTATTTTCTAACTATAGCTCATGATGTCACCAAAAAGAATGTGAGCAATACCACAGATAATACCACATTAAGTATCAACAATGATACCTCCATGCATTTTATGTCACAAGCCTTTACAACAAAATATCCTTACATGAGCAGTAAACCAACTATAACTAAGGAAATAAAAAACATAATTAAAGTTCTTACTGCACAAAATTCCCAGGGATATGATTAAATTTCTACAAAAATACTAAAAATAAGGTCTTCTTTTATGAGCTTACCATTAAATTATGTATGCAATGAAACTGTCTCTACAGGCATTTTGCCAGATAGATTGAAATACTCGATAATAAAACCATTATACAAAAAAGGTGGGGGATCATGATGTATCTAACTATAGACCAGTATCACTTCTAACATCATTTTCAAAAATGTTTGATTAAACGCAAAGGAGACTTATGGACCATTTATCTAAGTATAATATTGAAGTGTGGAACAGTATGGTTTTAGAACAAACTGGACAACAGAAAATACCACTTATAAATTGAGTAATGTAATCTTCAATGCCATTGACAACAAATTAACAGTGGGGGTATTTTCTGTGATGTAGAAGAAGCTTCTGATTGGGTAAATCATGATATGGTACTGCCTAAAATGGGATTCTGTGGTATAACTGGTAAAGAAAACACTATACAAACCTTATCTTAATAATAGATATCAAAGAGTGTCAATAAACAGTAAGAAGTGTAATAACACAGTGCTGTCTAAGTGGTCTGTATTTGAACATGGTGTGCCACAAGGTTCCATCTTTGGACCACTGCTATTTTTGTTACGTATACATGATTTACCTAAGATGATAAATAATGAATCTGTTCCTATATTATGTGTGGATGATACCAGTATATTGTTCGCACACCCAAATCTTATAGATTTTAATATAAACATCCATAAGGTTTTTTAAGTTTCAAATAGATGGTTTAAGGAAAACTTATTGTCTCTAAATTTTGAGAAAACACAATATATTCATCTTATGTATATTGGACCATGCATCATTGTGATAGTTCAACAATATGTTCAATTTACAACTAAAAATAACATGCTTACTTGCAGAAGGATTAGATATGGTAACAAAATAATTCCAGACATTTCTCAAACAAAATTTTTTGTTGAACTGTTGATAATTATTATCTTGGAGAAACTATGCTAGTTTACTTATCAATACATGAGCACTGCTTGTTACGTCCTTAGAATCATCAAGACATATATGTCTCATTTGACAATGATAATGGTTTATTATTATCTTTTCCACTGAATTATGACTGATGGAATTATATTTTGGGTGCGCTGTTCCCATAGTCAAAACATTTTCATTATACAAAAGAGAGCAGTTAGAATTATTATGGGATATAAGACTAGGGACTGTTGTATGAACTTATTCAAAACTTAGAAATTTCACCCCTTAAATCAAAGTGTATCTTTTCTCTCCTTTTATTTTTGGTAAGTGATAGGGATCTTTTCATGAGAAATTATGAATATCATAACGTACATACTAGACAAAGTAACAATCTCATTGCCACTGGCCAATTTAATTGTCTATCAGCAAGGTATTCACTACTCAGGTATAAAACTTCATAACATGTTACCCAGAGAAATAAAAAGTATTGCAGGAAATCTGAATAAATTTAAGCAAGCTTGAAGGAAATTTCTGAATTCACATTCAGTTTACACATTGGAGGGCTTCTTCAGTACGTAATATACAATACACAAACCTGAATGCAGTTATTTTCAACGTCTGTTGGTATTTAGAAATCAAAATTGTATTAAATTGTTGTAATGTTTATTAAATTACATACAAATATTCATTGTAAAATTTTATTAATATTGTAATATTTGTTATAAGAAATTCTATATACATTATCGGAAGCTTATTTTGTTTGTAATTATTTATATGTTTTACACACTAGTATGATATGACGTATTTTACATCCAGTCATTGTATTCAGCCTGTATGGATCTATTTGAAAGCAATAAATAAATACAAACACAAACCGAATGTTATACCACTTTATCAGGCAAATTCAGCCATACTTGCAAGAATTTGCTTTCCTGTGAAAATTCGTGCACTCCAACCATAGCGAATGTAGTGGTTCCCAAAGTGTACTCTGCAGATCCCAAGGGATACATGGATGCATTTCTGTAATGGCTACTTTGAAGTTTGCTGATTTTTAATTGAAGGAATAATGCTTTATTAAAAATAATCTCAGAACTTTTTTAATTTGCAAGATATTATTTTGTATGATGATTAGAATATCCAATTAAGAAACCCCCTGTACCTACTAAGTGAGTGATAATCAGTCATGCAGTACATAGTTACATGTGCTACTTATATGTATTGGTAGCCATCTAAAAATGAGTTCTGAGATATAAATTTTTAATTTTGGATAGCTGTCATCCAGACACTACATTTACGTGACCAACGACATGAGGAAAGATTATTTTTAAAAGCCAAAAGGGTTCTGCATGCCAAAAAGTTTGGGAAACACTGGCCAAATTCAGGTTAATCTTGGACAGGTGGCACAGGCTAGGGTTTTCTTCAGGCAGTTTGGTTTTACCATGCTGGAATCATACCACTTGCTCCATACTTGTCTTTGTCTACGTACTTCTTGTACCAAAAGCACAAAGCTCATGATGTGTGCCTCAGTTTCTTGCTGTAGATTTCATTCATTAAGACAAATTTCATTTGTCTGTACTTTGGGGTCATGTTCCTGTTAATTTACATCATAATGGAAGTTAATGTAGTCTTACAACTTTCTCATGTGTAGAATATTATTTCAGTTTGGTGTTGATGTTATTTTGAAATTTCGGCTACTGAGAAATGAATTTTTTTTTTATAAACAGCAGTGGGTTTTGTTAGTGCTGTAACATGGGTCACATTCTTGTGATAAAAAGCTCTGGGAAAGGCCATTTTCTTAACAGCCACTTTTTTTATCATAAGCATCCATTTAAAACTGCAATACTGTCCTGAAGTTAATTTTATTCATTCCATATATTGCTTCTGTAATACCAACATATGCACATAACAAAAAATAAAAGAAAATTAATTTCTGCTATGTGTATATGTTGGTATGAATGATTGATTACTGTCCTGAAGTTTTGAGGTTTTTGAAGTGGTGTAGCAGAGCATTCTGTTTTTCTGGAATATGACGCTGCTTTAATGGGTAATTGGGTCTTGACATTATGAGGGAATGCTGGAATCTGATTACACACTGATGCAGTGTCACTTCCCAGAAAAATGAAGTCATCAGCTGCATTACTGTTTTATCATTTTTATACAGACTTCTGAGATCCATATTTCAGGCCTCATTAAAATATTATGGGTGCACTAAGAATGGTGTTACTTTATCACTGACCTCTCCATTACTCCTATAAAACATATTTGCAGCAAAAATATTTATAAACACCAACTTTTGGAAACTGGATCTGTTTGCATCTGTAGATGAAAAGGTGGGAAGCATCTGCATGGTTGGGCCCATTGGATGGATAAGTTATCAAGTGTGAACACAGACTGTGCTACTATGTCTTTGTTTGTTTGTCATTTTCAATTTTAGATGAGGAGGAATGAGAAATCCTTTGCAGATGAAGAACATGGAGTTTTGGCTACATTTTAACTTATTGTTCATTGGTACATTTGCAGTGTTAATATTTTTCAGCAAGTGGAATCAACTGCTACCAGTGTGTTAGTACAAGTCATGATGATCCATTCCAGTGCAATGAGTTCCTTGCGAGTGATGTGGATCTGATGCCAAAGTCTTGTGATGCTGTGTTTGGGGCACAGTATTGTATCAAACATACAGGCCGATTTGAAGGTTTGGAGAAAAACCTTTGATTTTTCGCTAGGTGGCAGTACTTCTGGCAGCTGAAATTTTAACGCTTCTGACGACACTAACCTGCAAGCAGCATTAGCATTTATAAGCACATGGGCTCTGATTTTCTATAGGTACATGTGGTTCTGGCCAGGCATGCCAAACTTAACACATCTGTAACATTTGGTCACTACTGATGTTGTTTACAGACCATTGATGAAAGTCTTTGATGTACAGATAAGTGGAAAGAAAGATTAAATGTGTTGAATAATATGGAACATCCAAATTAGTTATGTAATTCTAAATTACACAGACAACTGAAATTGGGTTTCCTTTTGTTAAGGACTAGCAGTTCTCACCATTGCGGATGGCTCTCAATATACACTCATCTGCTTATTTCATTTGCCAATAATATTGTTTGTGTTGCGCTGTTGTGTTTGATCTCCTACAGCATTTTTCTGGCACTGCACATTGTGTTGAGCTGCTTATAAAAAACTAGTATGTTCAAAGAGTTAGTTAAATACAGTATAACCTGGTTTAACCAGCACTGAAGGATCCAGAAAGCTCTGTTAACTGGAGATTCTTTTGGATGCTTATTACATTTATTACTCCATATACTGGTAACACTCAACATTGATTCCAAGAGTTCAGAAAGCAAAAGTTGATCAAGAAAGACTGTTTAAAGGGTAACGAAACGCAAGTCAACAATTACACTGGTCAGCAAAATTTAACTTTTTTTTATTGTCCCATGAATTTCAATAGGTGAATTTAGCAATACTTTTTATGCTGAATTCAGATATGTATACAGAATTTTTCTATCGTTCTGGGTTTCAAAGATACAGAGTAATTTTAGTGTGCAAAATAGTACTTTACATGCTCATGAAACAGGCAGAAACGTTCCTCTAAAATGTAGAGGCATATGATTTTCGCCCATTTTTGGTGTCAGGTGTTTGGCATCAGGTATGTCCCTCTTCAGTGCCCAGCAATAGTGTGCCAACATACTTGAGGTCCACTTGCCTTGGTACTGCTTTTCCATAGTCATAATGTCTTGGTGAACTCTTTCACTGTGTTTGTCACTGACTTTGCCGAGATTTGCTGGAAAAAAATCCAAGTGTGACCCCAGAAAGTGGATTTTCTATCTCATATTGCATCCCATAGCTTTGTGTGAAGTCATCAGGTACTGCACAACATTCTGATAGTTCGCTGCTTTGTGATTTCCTAAGAAGTCCTTGCAGTTCCTCTAAAAATGATAACCATGCATTTCTTTCAGTCTCATTCAGTTCTTCATCAAACTGTTTGTCTTGCATCAGTTCCCTGATCTGGGGTCCCATAAATATACCCTCCTTGATTTTTGCGTCACTTAGATTTGGGAACTTATTCCTTACATATTTGAATCCACAGCCAGTTTTATCCATACATTTCACAAGGTTTTTCATGAGGCCCAGCTTTATGTGCAAAGGGGGCAGATAAATTTTCTCTGGAAGAACAAGAGGAGGATTGATGACATTTTTCTCCCCTGGCATCAGTGATGTTCGTTCAGGCCACAGTTTATTTACGTAGTGATTCTTCTTATCCTGGCTGTCCCACTCGCACAGAAAACAGCAGTATTTTGTGTACCCGAGTTACATTCTGAGAAACAGTGCCACAACCTTGAGATCACCACATAACTTCCACGTAAATTCATCATACTTAATCTCTCCCAACAGTAGCTTCATGCTTTTGTAACTTTCCTTCATGTTGGCTGCATGAGCCAAAGGAACGGAGGGGAATCTACTTCCATTGTGGAGTAGAACCGCCTTCAAGCTCACTTTGACAAATCAATGAAAAAGCGCCACTATTCCAGGTTATATTCATGGCCAAGAACTTCCATAACGGAACAAACATCATTGCAAAACATGACACCACCTTCCAGGGAGAAGAAATCCTTGAATTCTTCTCTGCGCCCACAATAAAAACTCACCTTATTGTCCGGCACAGAAGATTCCAGCCCTTTAACCTGGAGCTTAAAAGTTCAGCTTGCTTCTTTGACAGGTTCAAATTGCGGACGATATCATTCAGGTCAGTGTGAGTCAGCAGGTGTGGTTCATTGGAAGAACAGGCTTCTGCAAATGTTGGATCACAATCCATATTGTTGTTAGCTTGGCCTACATCTTCATCACTTGACTCGCTGTCACTCAGTGTCATGTTTGTTGGAGGATTTGGCACAAGGAATTCTGCACTGTGAGGTACTAGCCTCATTGCAGATGGTAAATTAGGATACTGAACATTGCTGTTACACCAATGATATTGGTCAGGCAGAAGTAGCAATCTGAAACATGGTCTGTGGGCTATCTCCAAACCATAGGAATGGTGAAAGGCATACAGCATGAACCTTTTGCTCATGCTGCAAGAAGCCTGGCACATGTCACACAACAAAAATGGGGAGCCCAACTCTTGTCCTGATCACTCACTTCGCAGCCAAAATAATGCTTCTAGCATTTCTTAATTGGGGGCATGAAAGACTGTCTTTGGGATTTGAATGTCACCTCATCGCAGATGCAGCAGAATGCATTTGATGAATATACTTACTTTCTTGGTATATTAATGGTGGAACAAACACTGTGTACTGCTGAGTCGATAACACACTGAAATCTGGCCAGCAACTGGCAGAGGACTATTAGTCACACGTGTATGACACATGATTGATTGTTTGTTACATGTCCAGACTACCTCCTACAGGCCCCCCAGTGACTCACAAATGTAAGCTTGTGCTTTCACATAGTCTGATACAATGCAAAAGTTGTGGGTGATAGAGAAATTCTGGAAACATATTTTAATTCAGAGTCCAAAAATACATCAGCAACAGACATTTTTCCTCATGAGATAAAATCTATGTTGACCAGTGTTACAGTAGCAGTAGTAAAATGCATGTCTCACTGTGTAGGTTTTTTGGATTTTATATATACACCACATTATGTAAGTGGTGATGAATAGGGAGTATAGAGGGCAGAAGGGGGGAACAGGACAGGATATCAAGTGTCAAATTGAATGTTTAGGTATGTCCATAAGATTGCTAGGTCTACAAAGATACACATTAGGTATAACACTAAAGATCCAGAAAAATGCAGTATCAGCAACTCCTGGAGGTGCCAGATAAACCAGCTTATACTGTGCATAGAATTGTTGATGTGCATTTAGACCATGTTGCTCAATGAAAGTCAAAATCAAAAGCCATAAATGTGTTTCTTTTACATTGGCAGTTTGACATGCCTGTTGCTAAATCTTTAGGTGCTTGGTTCCAGCTTTTTTCCAGATTCATGTTCTACAAGATGATAACACAGATCCCAATTCCTAATGCTTCTCAAATGGTTTACTTGAATGCTGTGTTTGTTCATAATAGTCTGCGGAATTCTTTTAATGCATACTGTTTGGTTGGATGCATGAGCTACATTTGTTTTAACAGTGTTTTGTTTGATTTTTAAATTTGCCAAAATCAGTCTGACATTGAACAGGATCATGATTTTCAAAAGGTTTGACTGATGGAGGACCTCCTTCAATGTCCATTTATTTGAAAATTTGGAATGCCATTATATACCATATCCATGTATTAAATATTAAAATTATCGGATACTTATGTACAGGATGTCCCTTTTATCATGTTTGTCAGCATGGTAGCTGTTTTGGGGTGTCCTGACAGGTACATATTTTGTTTACTGTAATGCTGTTGTGCACAGGAACACATTGAAAGGGACACTCTGTCTGTGTATGTAGGAAATGGTATACTGCTCCAATGGTGAGCAGATTGTGTGAATGAGTTAAGAGAGGGAAGAGAAATAAAATAGCAGATGTGGGTAAATGTTCCATTCAAATGACAGGAACTGTGATTATTCTGGAATCAATGTGTTTTTTATTCCCAACTTTGTGATTATCTTAATGGGAACATTGACTAGAAACAAGCTCACAGTGGTCTTACTTTTTTAAGGTGTAGAGAATAATAAACAATAGGTGTGTGAGCAGCAGGAAGGAAAGTGGGTCTTGAAAATATGAATCTCCAAATTTCTAACATCTTTGCATATTAGTTCATGATAATTGAAACTTCATAAATTAAAAGAAACTGGTAATTTGATGTAAATTTTTTCAATTAGGTTAGGAGCATGTGAGCTCACACATTTCAGTGTTTCCTCATGGAACAACGTACTGCACTTTCTTTCCTTTTCCTTACTTTGCTCATGTGAGTGTTGTCCTGTGTCTTGCTATCACACTGGTTAGAATTTCTTCTGTCATGGAGCATCTCTCTCCAAACTGCACTGACTGCCACTCTCCCCTCCATCCGAACCATTTGCATCAACCCTACTGGCTTACACCACACTACTGAGACTTTTCACTGCCCACACTTTTCCCTATATAAACTTCGTACTGGGGCTACAAGCTTTCTTTTGAATTCTTGAACCCTGAGGTTGGGACCAATAAGTTGTACCAAAAACATCGGTAACAAATTATCACTACTCACTGTGTAACAACCCAGAAAAGTGCAGTTCTCTTCTGCATTGTCATTTACTCTTTTTATGACCTAGGGTCAGTGCTTGAAATATTGGAAAATTTTCCAAATTTGTTACTTGAGATTCAGTTATCATTGTCAGGCAGTGCCAATTTTAGGTAGTATTAATCCACAAAAGTCTACTTGATGTCAGGTCATGAATGAACTTACACATATATATATATATATCATTGGCTGTTAATCAGACATTGATAAAATTCAGTTTCAGGGATTTGTGCATAATGTTCGTCGGGAATTTATACTTTTTGTCCACATCCCATTACTTGTCTACAGATTTAATTAAAATTCAGTATTGTACATTATGGTGCTGTTGAAACATGAATTTATCAAATTTTACTGAAGTGCTGTTCATAAAAAGACCAAAAGTGAGCTTTATGAACTGCAAGGAATTGCAGTAGGAATTTTGTATACTATACTGTGATGTACAACATTCCCAGTCTTGTTTCAGCTGCCAACAACACTTCACAAATTGGTGACATCAATTTTTTATCCTCACATTTTGTTAATTTCATATGCCATGTTAAAAAACATTTCTAATGAAAATTATATATACTAATCATATTTACACTCTTTCATGTACACAGCAATACTTGTATTCTGTAAGCCATTTTTTAAGAAATGTGGTATGATTCATATTGTTTTATGTATTTTCCAGAAATTTGCCTCTCAGTGCTAGGTGTAGACCCCTCCCAATACCAAAATTAATTGAACAGTTAATTCATTCATTCTGGAGATCAAATGTGCAGAAAGTGGGCATGACTTCTCCCATCAGTGTAATTTCTTGAGATTCGTGTGAATAAAATAATTTGTTGTGAACTGTGCTTGTGTTCACAGTTCTGTTTTATTGTAAGATGTGTAACGTGCCTGGTAAGACTGGTGCTTGGCATTCCTATTTAGTCATGGTGGCATGGAATATCAGCTTGATTCAGGTACATGTTCTCTGGTAATCTGTATGGGAGGGATTTTAATTGTTTTGGCACTAAATGCATGCTTTCCAGGTTCATTACACTGAGAAGTATGCATTTTAGTCAGTCATTGTAAGAAGTTTAAAGTCTTCTGGGGTGCCATACTGTATTGATGGGTAAATAGTAATCAACGTTCTGAAGGCTTGGAGCACCTTCTTTTTCAGGGTCAAAAATTCTCCTGTTTGACTCTGAAGATGAAGGCACTACAGTCATTTGACATGTAGGTAGCTGTTTATCAGTTTACATGGCAAAACATCCCGCAAGACTTGAATCTTCAGCAGCATAGGTGTGAGAACTTCAGACCTTGAAATATATTTATACTTACAACAAACGTATTTGTCTTGTTACTTACAAATTACATTCATTTGTCTTGAGGTTCCTGTCATTTTGATCAGATCATTTACAGATAGCTAACATGTGTTTTGAGCAATAAATCACCATCTTTCCATCTTGCTTGAAGCATGGAACAGGGGCTGTTATCCTGCTGCCATTTACTTACTTCATGAATTTTATATAGGATTGTACACAGACAGCTTTGGTGATGGAGTCTTCGCTTGGGTTGTACATGTGATTACCAAAAGGTACTGGAGTATCTTAAATGGAACATTGCAATTGCATGATATTTTCAATGTTAATGAATTTGCACTCTTTCTTCTGGCTGCTGGTATTGCCATCTTTGGGATCAGGAATGGGTATTGACTGCTATCAGTGCTCATCTTCCGAAAGTATGTACTGTTCAGACAACATGATTCATAATGGCATCCTCACTACTACAACTTGTGACCACGTGTTTGAGGCGAGTTACTGCGTCAAAACAGTTGGTCTGTATGGAGGTACATCATTCATATTTTATGTTTGTGCTTGTGCATGCTTATAATCCCAATGCTTGGTGCTAAATAACCATCACTAGATTTATCTACACATTATTAATTTCAAAGAAGAGTGTAAAAGTTATCATTCTTTGCAGGCAAGTAATGTTTGCAGTGACACATGTACAAGTTACAGTACAGTGTGCATACAGAGGCATTGTTCTTTAATGGACTTCTTTCATTTAGTTCTGATATAGACAAAATTTATACATGAATATGAAATAATTCATGTCGAATGATACACATACATGAGAAAGTGATTGCCCAAAACAAATATAGCAGGTGTGGGGCGCAAGGCAAATCACGGTGTGTTTGTTTTACACTTGACCATCATTCTGTCAAAATGGAGTCTTTGCTGAAGGAAGAAGTTGCACAAAACCATTGTAAATAAATAACTAACTCTTTGAGGTCCCTAACAAGATTGAGTGTAAATTTTAAAATATTCCATTGCGGTCTTGTACTGCACTCAGTACAGCTTGCAAAGTTTCTCTTCAGTGGTACTTAAAAATTGGCAAAGTGCCAAGTATTTGGTAATGACAAAAATTGCTTTCATGAAGAAGTTACTAGAAGATTACATTTCTCGAATACCTGGTACCTTTCAGTTCAAAATCTTTCATCTTCCCATCTTCTGTGTAAAAGCATAAACATTGGCAATAATTTTGTCTACTTTTGTATGAGAGTGAAACTTTGTCTCGCTCATTAAGCACATTAACTCAAGGTGCTGGAGAACAGGGTGCAGATGTGAATATTTGGATCTAAAATGGAATAAGTAACAGGTAACTATAAAACTGATGAGGCAAGAGATACATGACCTGTACAATTTGCCGAATATTACTAGTTTGAGTACATGAAGGATTATATGATGGATGAGGCATATGGCATGCATGAGAAGAAAGATGAATGCATGCAGTGTATTGGCGTGAAAACGTTAAGGGGGATTACTCGGAAGATGGAGGTGTAGCTGGTAGGATAACATTACAGTGTTTTTTAAATAAATAGGTTGGAAGGTTGTGTGTTGGGGTATGTGGCTTAGAATAGGGACCAGCAGTGGGCTGTTGCACAAGGTATAGAACCTTAAGTTTCATACAATGAAAGGAATGTGAGTAGCTGTGCAACTTTTAGCCTTAAAAGGGTCTCTGCTCTGAGTAGTTAGCTATAGTCGTACAGACACAAAATGGCACGTTCCTGCAAACACTACCAGTCCTAGTGAGACAATGCAAATTTAAAAAATTGGACCTCAGAGAGTTAAGGTTAGATATTAACTTTAAGTTTATTACTTTTAGTGGGCATTGTACATGATTAGCATTTGATCATATTGTGCTGATATTGAAATAATACTGGAATTTCAGGTGGCCTAGGAACTAAACGCTTTTGTTCGTCTTTGGATTTGGGCAACTATTGCAATTACATTAGGCAGCCTGGTGACCAGCTTGAATATCGTTCATGTGTGTTCACATGCTCATCTGATGGCTGTAACCTTGCAGAGTCTAGAAGGCCATATCTCCTAGTCACATTACTTAGTCTGGCCTTTCTAACAGCAATTGCAATATTTTAAGCTCCACAGAAGTGACCCTTCACCCAATGTTACCACCTACAAGCTGTTTTATAGTACTGCTACCATATACATGCAATGATTATTTAAGTGGTTTTGGTGTGTATTCAGTGTCTGTGAGTTTGGTGACTGTATGGCCTTGCTGCACTGCATTATTTGAGAAGTAAAATGATGAAGTATGTTTCACTGTAGGAAAAGCAGGGTAAAAACTGTGGTTGTTTGACAGGCACAGAATATTCAAACTGATTTACTTTGAAGTTAAATTCAAAAAGCATTATGTTAAAGTCAGATTTGTTCAGGTATTACATATGCAGTGCTTTTAATTATTTAAAGACAATAACATAGTATTGTCATACATTTTAAACAAACGTGTGTTCAGAGTGACTAATTACAGTTGGTCATCATAAAAGACAAACTCGACTATTCCAGCAGCCATTTAGCATGATAATCGACTGTGTAAATGAATGTAGTCATTTTGCTTCAAGCTTAGTACATTCCTGTATTTGCTGCTTATTATACTGTAATATATTTTAAGAGTATTAGTGTTATTAAACCTGTTGCACATCATATGTTGGTACTAAGAGGAAAAGGTATACTTTTCATTATTCTCTGTAGTTTCATTTTTGGTGCTTAAAGTTTTATTGACCTTAACCAAACACCCATGATAGACGAAGTTTTCTGTTACAGCACATGTAAAGGTTAAAGGTCAGTGTGCTACAGAAAGAACAAGACTGAACAATTCATTTTATATACAATGTGATGGAGTTTTCTGTAATGACAGAGACATCTCTTAAAGCTTGTGCTGTAAAAGAGGCTGTTAAAGCTGTTGTTTTGCTTGAATTCTCTTCTGCCTCCTTGCTAAATACTCAAGAAAAATGTTCATAAACCCCCCCCCCCCCCCCCCCCCCCCACCCCCCCCCCCCCCCCCCCCTTCTAATCCCCACCAATTTTTTTTTTATTTTTATTTTTTTTTTTTTTATATATTT
>Ga0123352_10010425_pt1:0-10000 | contig 14581 bp, 10 predicted proteins | sample TergutLab28metaG_FD_89700 | JGI IMG/M metagenome (GOLD analysis project Ga0123352, IMG submission 89700) | Labiotermes labralis P1 segment gut microbial communities from Petit-Saut dam, French Guiana - Lab288 P1 | ecosystem: Host-associated > Arthropoda: Insects > Digestive system > Gut... | reverse complement strand
TTTGTAGTTTAGCGCTTTAGAGGCTTACAGTGGAGTGAAGGTTACACAACAGAGAGGAAGGGGAAGGGGAGGGAAGGGTTCAGATAGTGAGGAACAGGAAATAAGATGGAGGGGCAATGTTGCGATTATTAGAATGATGATGATTGATGAAAACGACGACGTTAATGGTGCTAACGGGATCGGTGTGTTCGGCGAATGTCGGGACTTTGGTGTGACGGAAAATGGGATGCGTAGAGAAATGAGAATTGCGACAGTATTTATGTCCTGTTGTTGGGGAATTCTGAAACAGTTCGAGTATCAGTAATTTCGGAATTATTTGTATTCCATTCTGTCCTCTTAGTGGACGTGGTACGTTTCTCAAGAAATGTGCTAACATCTACAAAATACAATAGTGCAGTCAGTATAGCGACTCGTTAGGGGTTGGATGATCTGGGGATCAAATCCCGGTGGGGAGGAGGTTTATCGATCCCGTTCAGACCGGTCCTGGGGCCCACCCAACCTCCTGTACTATGGGTACCGGGTCACTCTCCCGGAGGTAAAGTGGCGGGGCGTGGCGTTGACCACCCACCCACTCCATTCAGCGCCGAGGTTAAAGAAAGAGTAGAAGCATACTCTACTCCCCTTCTGCTCCTTCGTGGTCTGTTAACGGGCCGACTTTAGGTCTTTTCCTTACAAAATACACCGTGTCCCTTTCAGTAGGCCGCTGTCTGAATGCTTGTAACTACGTACAGTGACATTTGAGAGTTAAACTAAAATATAGTGACACATCCCAAGCTTGGCTAAAGTCAGACGTCCATAACGAGCACTAAATGAAGACCCACATTCATTCCTGCTAACATCTGGAGGCCAACTGAAATGGAGTGAAAAGACATGAAAGAGAAGTTCTGGAGAGAACCGTCAGTCATATTGTTCTGGTTCAAATAAATATTTTTTCAGTTGATCATACGAGTATTGAGATATTTGGAAACGAAGTTGAGAGCACGCCTATCAATTTCTGTGTTACGCCTGCATTTCCCATCATGTTACATTGTTGTCTCGAATCTCCGAATCCCGATTTCTCGAGGTCCCCTTTTGTCCGAGCCGATGCCTTGAAGACTTTTCGTGTTTCCAAAATGAGAGGGAAGGTTTTACTTTCGTTACGATGCAACTTAACAGTGTATATTGTATTGCTATTGTGATGTTGTACTGTTGCGCTGTTTTATTGCTGTACTGTTGTACTGCTGTACTGTTGTACTGTTGTCCTGCTGTAATGTTGTACTGTTGTACTGCTGTAATGTTGTACTATTGTACTGCTGTCCTGTTGTACTCTTATACTGCTGTCCTGTTGTACTGTTATACTGTTGTACTGTTGTACTGCTGTCCTGTCGTACTCTTATACTGCTGTACTGTTGTACTGCTCTAATGTTGTACTGCTCTACTCTTGTACACATTGATGTTCTGATACAGTGTTATGAAAACAGTACGTATTGACACACAGTGCGCGTCATACTCTACAGTAATCATATGTTCCAAATTGTCATCTACGTAGTCCGAGCTCTCCGGCCATTGGAGGTCACCTCAGTACAGTCCACTTCAGACTGTCCGTACTGTACTCTGGTTTGTTAGAACACTTGCACCACGTCACAGTATTTTCTTTGAACATTATTTAATAAACCGAAACATCATGTTTCAATTTGCTGTAATCGTGACATCTCTTGGAGGAATTTCGCAGACGCCCTTTGCCACTAAACGCCAGTAAGAATAAAAAGTGCCCACAAAATGTGTACATTTTGGTATTGTATAAGTTTTGACATTTGGCCGCCTCTCTTCTGTCAGTGATGAAGTGGAAGCGGCATGAAGCGAACGGACTCTATTCCTTGTTGTATCGACGCTAAAATAATATCGATATGGACGTATCGTCCACTGCCCTGTAACACTTCACGCAGTGGAGTTTAATAAAGCACCAGCTGAATGTTACTTTTATCCCAAAATTGACTGAGAGAAAGAAAATTTAACGCGTCAAAAGCAAAACTAGATTCTTTCATAATTGTAACAGCAATACACATAATTGTAACTACAATACACACAATTGTAACTACAATACACACAATTATAACTACAATACACACAATTGTAACTACAATACACACAATTGTAACTACAATACATACAATTGTAACAATAATACACACAATTATAACTACAATACACACAATTGTAGCTACAATACACACAATTGTAACCACAATACACACAATTGTAACTACAATACATACAATTGTAGCTACAATGCACACAATTGTAACTACAATACACAATTGTAACTACAATACACACAATTGTAGCTACAATACACACAATTGTAGCTACAATGCACACAATTGTAACTACAATACATACAATTGTAACCACAATACACACAATTGTAACCACAATACACACAACTGTAACCACAATACACACAATTGTAACTACAATGCACACAATTGTAACTACAATACACACAATTGTAACTACAATAAACACAATTGTAACTACAATGCACACAATTGTAACTACAATACGCACATTAACCCGAAGAGGAGTGCCGAATTTCAATTATGGTGCCGCCAACAGTGTAAGTCAAGTTGTGACTCGTTAACGCAAAGAGTCAAGAGGGCAAAAAAATGTGGTGCAAAAAGATAAAAATGAGCTTCTGGCACAGGAGGTCTCAAAAGTTGGAGGTTGAAAGGTCTGTTGTTGTTGGACTGAGCTGTGACATGGGTAGATAGGGAGGAAACTGGGTAACTGGATTGCGAATGACATTCGATATTGTTAGATATGACACCGTGTAGTTTGGTACTTAGGCCTACTGCCGAGCGTCGCGGATGTAGCTACAATAGACTTCTGACTGCAGTGTCCATATCCGAACTGTTGACCTGCTGACAATACAGCAAGCCTGTGCTGTAGCTAGTGCTACATCAGACCCCGCAGCATGTCAGATTTAGCGTCATGTTCGTAGACTAATTATCCTCCATTTTCCATCAGGCGTTTCTTTATTCACGATTAATGACGTCATTCACTATTGGTTATTAAGTTGTCATTATCGTTGTTAACAGCCTTAACAAATCAAAATTCTATTCAGGAAGAAATTAAGAGCAAACTGAATTCACGGAATGCTTGCTATCATTCGATGCAGAATCTTTTGTCTTCCAGTTTGCTATCCAAAATTTAAAGATTAAGATATGCAGAAATATAATTTTGCCTCTTGTTTTGTATGGGTGTGAAACTTGGTCGCTCACACTGAGGGAGGAACGTAGGCTGAGGGTGTCTGAGAAAATGGTGTTGAGGAGAATATTTGGGCCTAAGAGGGACGAAGTAACAGGGGAGTGGAGAAAACTACATAATGAGGGGCTTAATGATCTGTACTGCTCACCCAATATGGTTCCGGTGATAAAATCGGAAAGAACGGAATGGGCAGGGCATGTAACACCATGAGGCGAGGAGAGACATACTGGGTTTTGATGGGGAAATCTGCGGGAAATAGATCACTTGGGAGACCCAGGCGTAGATGGGAAGTTAATATTAAGATGGATGTTCAGGAAGTAGAATGTGTGGGGTATGGACTGGATCGAGCTGGCTCAGGATAGGGTCAAAAGACGGGCATTTGTGAATGCGGTAATGAACCTTCGGGTTCCTTAAAATGAGGAGAAATTCTTGACTGGCTGAGAACCGGTTAGCTTCTCAAGAAGAAGTCTGCTCCATGGAGTAAGTGAGTTAACAAATAAGTGAGCAAGTTGTCATTATCTTGCCAACAGCTGAAAGCCATCATGTTTTGACGGTTCTAAAAGGACACACAGGAACAAATCAGACAACTTCATTTGTTCAGTACTTTCAATCACAAAATTAATACCAGTCTTGCATCACGTGAAGTTGCAGGAATTTCGCAGTCGGTATAGCAATTTGCCACGGGGTGGACGGTTCGGAGGTTGAATTCCGGTGGGGGCAAATTTCTCCATACCACCCAGCCCGACTCTGAGGCACACCCAGTCCTCTGTATAGCGGGTACCGGGACGTGGTGCTGACTACACCACCCTCTCTTTGGAGCTGAGGTGGTGAATATGTGTAGCTCTGCCTCCACCTCACATCTGTGGCTGCAGAGGCATGTCATGGTTTGACCTGTTACGTTCGTCATGTGAGGGCAATATACACTTTACTCGCGTCAAACTGTCAACAAGAATTTGCAACAACTGTGCAGACATATTTTGCTAATTAACTGTTTGTGGAATTAACTAATAAATAAACTGATTTACAGCGTCTCATAAGACGAATTTCAAGAGGGAAGATAAACACCGATACTTCGTTTATCGGCTGTCGTACTCGACACTCGAAAGTCACGTCTCATGAGACAATAATCATGTTTAAATAGTTCCTTCGGAAAGTGTCCATTCCAATATCCTTAGGAAACAACATTATCAACCGTTTCAGACAGTGCTGACCTTCATCAGTTCAAACAGTCTGATTAAATGAAATTTTAATTTTGTCAATCACTGCCATCTGGTTAAACTGTCCCGAACTATTTAAAAATTGCTGTATTCTTACTTTCGGGTGTTTCCCCCGCGTCTGAATTCCATATGCCGGCGTTTCGGAACACTTTGTCAGTTCCATATTCACAGGCGGTGTAAGTTTACACCGCCTGTGAATATGGAAGAGAGTGTTCCTAAACGTCGGTACATGAAAATCAGGCGCGGAGAATTACCCAAAAGAAATAATACAACACTCAAAACACGGCGAAAGTTTAAAATAAAGATTATTTCAAAATTATTTACTGTGTGCATTTTGAATCAATATTTTCATTTGATGTATCAACTGATTGCTCTAACAACACCTAATGGTACAGTCACTTTACTGTGACATGTTTCGGCAGGACAGTGCCATCTTCAGGAAATGCATAAGGAACTCAAAACCGCGACAACAGACCGGACGATATCTGTGAATTGCATAACCTTCACTACATTCCACATACTAACTGGTGTTAGCAGCAGAATGTGCTGATAGTTATGCAATTCACAGATATCATCCGGTCTGCTGTCGTGTTTTTGAGTTCCTTATGCATTCCCTGAAGGTGGCACTGTCCTGCCGAAACATGTCACAGTGAATTGACTGTACTATTAGATATTGTTAGAGCAATCAGTTGATACATTAAATGAAAATGTCACCAACTAATCACTTCACCCACACAAACCACCGTTCCTACAGCCATCAGTGACAATTAAGCGTGCCTAACACACTGTAGCCCCTGCCTGAATAACACAAACCTTCCTCCAGTGTTGCCACACACTTCCAACTTTTAATCAGAACTTTCAACTTGTGCCTTTAGTTGCCAACATTCTAACCAACTTTCCCCCACATTGTGCACATAATTGCCGCTCTGTGCGGTATGCAATATCAGGCAGCAATCAATGTTTGCTACCAGACATGAGGCATCTCGCAGCAGTGAATGTTTCTACCCAACGATCGTTGGTCTATTCAGCATTTGGAAAAGAGTAGGGCTCATCGTATGACAAACGACCTCAGAAACGGGTAATTAGGCACCCATTAGGCCATTCTGGTGTGTTGTTGGTAACATGAAAATCCTCTTCATTCACCAAAATGTGGAAGGAAGGATAAGTGTAGGGTTCGGCCCTTCGCTCAAACCGTCTAAACACACTGAGCTCCGTTGAACATTCCGCGTCATTAGCGGGACGCTGTGGGAGGGGCGGGGGGGGGGACGATGCTTTCTTTGAATCCCTACAAACGCGATGCATGAGGAGACATATTTGATGCCACAATCCGAGCGTCAAAACTGGGGGCAGCTTTCTGCTTCTTTTCGGGAGGTCAGGGTTCAAACCTCAGCCCGAGATCGGCTTTCCAGATACAGGACTTCCGCGGCCCTCTGTAACCTGCCTAGACAAATGCCTGTTTATTGTTTTCAAATTTGCCACGACAGTTTCCTCGTAAAAATCTATAGTTTCGCCTAGAGCGAGTCCTGTGGTATCAAGCTAAATATCGCTGCAGCTGATAACAATAGTTAAACAATATATGTTCGTGCCATCTGTAGATATCAGATAATGAAGGACAGAACGCAATCTGCACTTCGAGTAACGAGCTACTGTTGTGTCTGTAGTCCTGTGTATACTGGCGTTGGTCATATTACTACAATAAATTTTAAAATATTGGTGAATCCGTCACGAAATATAGGGTAATGACAGGCGGAAGTTGTCTCTAGCTTGTAAAATGTAGTCAGCCCGTTGCAACTCAGTGCTAACGACAGGTACCACCTGCTATTAGCACCCTGTCCCTGGTGCAGACCTATTGATATGATCCTTATGGGTCGCTTGTGTGCTATTCAACACTAATTGTTCGTTCTTTGCAACGAAGAAGGTGTGTTTTCCGTTAGGCACAAGCAGAAGTTTCATATTTCATGTGGTATGCGCGCTAAGAAGCTTAACGCTCCGATGCACAGTGGTGATTCTGCGTCCCACCGCCTTAGCATTAGACATTCCAACGGTTTTCTCGCACATTCTATTCAGACATTCCGTCTTCTCTTCACATAACCATCTGCTGTTCCCTAAACAGTACCAACCAGCTGCTGGCCGCAATGCGAATACACTGTGCTTTATCTGGGGTAGGCATTCCAGGTATAAATACCATTTCCAGCTACAACATATTACAAAGCTTCTTATAATAAAACCAAATATATGCCCTAATTTCTCAAATTTATATTTGGAATGAAACTCTACATGTTTCGGACAGTTCCTCTGTCCATCATCAGGAGTTCTTCATTGTAAATACAGCAGTGGTATATGTCATACAGGAGTGCTGACAGCTTGCTCGCAATTTTAGAAATTAGTGCATCTAGTTGGTTTTATTGCGGTAGCACAGTGGTTAAGTTGCTGTGCTACAAATCGGAAGGTCGCTGGTTCGATCCCAGCTGGTGTCAGTGGATTTTTCATTAACATAAAATCCTTCCGATCGCACTATGACCCTGGGATTGACTCAGCCTCTAACAGAAATGAGTACCAGGAGAATTTCCTGCGGGTAAAGGCGGCCGGTGCGTAAGGCTGACAACCTACCACCATCCTGTGTCGTTGTCACGAAATCTTGGAACCTTAACTTCCTGGAGCCCTCTGGGCCACTCCAGGCCTGTAATGGGACTGCTTTGGTTAGTTTTATTATAGGAATTTATCACGATGCAAGGTCACCTGATCGTCTAATATTTCAAAGCGTGAGGATTCTTATTTAATTTATGTAAATATAGATTTTTGTATTTACTTGTTACAATATTTCAATGTAGTTTATTGTATTAAACGTTTGAATGGTCCAAGGAGTTCCATTTACCAATGTGCAGAATGTTACGAATAACAGCAGGCAGCCAACTGAAGGCAGTGGGCCCACGTACTTTCACGTTTTTATTTAACGCGACTCTCAGTAGGTGGGGCTGCAAACTGACTTATAGCTAAGTCGCTCCATCCACCCAGCCAATTAACCAACTCTGTGCAACAGAAGCTGACAGTTCCTCAGCTGTTCAACAGATTGCTCATTTAATGGAACCAAACATTTTATCCAAACATAAACAACAGCTTGCCATTTGCCCTTATCCTGGTGTTCACCAAGGATAGGACAGTCTATATGGGCTAAATGGGCCCTTAATTGATAGATTACCACATCCACAATCTCCCATCATATTTCTTGAATATCCATTTTAATATCATACTGCCATCATGGCGTCCGTCCTCCAAGCCTTCCCCTTGCTTCAGATCCCCACCACCAACAACCTGTAGGCATTCTTTTCTGTCCCATATGTTCCACACGCACTGACCATCTTATCTTCAGTTTGATGGTCCAAATAATATTTGGTGTGTAGCATAAATCATGAGGCTCATTATTACGCAGTCTTCTCGAGACTCCTCTCAGTTCCTAACACTACGCAGTGTCTAACGACAGTACAGAGTGAAAACATGGAAACGGTTTGATAGCAAGCGGTCATGGACTGCTTGGTGACGTTATTCTGGGCTACCGACAAAACAGTTGCAATCTCTGGACACGCTGTGTTCCGGCCGAGGTGCGAATCGCTGACTTCCTGAATGGATCGCCGTTCTGGTTGTCCGGCGCTTTGAAGTGGCAGTGGTTCAGGAGGAGGGCCGTCAAATTTTCATCGCGCAGAACTGAGTTCGCCCCCACGGCGGTCCGTGTGGGAATTAAACACTGGAAAGAGCGACACCGCGGTTTTCCCAGTCAATTATCATTCCGCCAGCTTCTCATGTTCGGTGGTCTGTTATCATCCGGGAGATGGACGCAGCTCGACAAGGACTCAGATCGTCCCCACAGTAAATGACAACTGGCGAGCAGACTGATCTGAGGAAAACTCCTTTGTCTTTCCCGTCTTTCATTTCTTTGTCCCGCCGTTCTAAATCCTACAGCACAAATCCTTCTGCCTTAGTAAAAGCTTTCAGTGAAGTTGAGGAGCACGATGTGTTCGTTGCCACAGACAGACTCCATTTTGTATCAGGTACCATTTTATAAGCTTCTTCCACCGTATATAAAACGTCAAGCTAAGTGGTTTAGTTCACAAAATCTCCACATTCACGAACCCCAAAATACACAACCGTACTTCTGTGTACTCTAGACATTTCAAGCTCTATTACCTGTATTTCTCGCCACTACATCGATCCATTGACAAATTTGAATTCCTGTCACTCTGTTCTAGTTCAGTTCCTATAAGCAGCAGTAAAATTGTTAGCATTGGGATGTAAGGGCGTGCACATAAAATGTGTAGGGCGTGCACATAAAGTGTGTAAGGGCGTGCACATAAGTACAGATCGATTGTCAGTGTTTGGTCGGTCGACTTTAAAGCGGAAGGGTGAAATCGAATCAGTTGCAGAACGATAACGATTGGGGGTTGGCGGAAGAAGCAGAGCAAATACTCCCTCTCTGCCGTCTCCCCTTTTCACCTCACTCACATAGCAGGTCCCTGTGCCAGCTCGACTACGTTCTTCACAGGCCAAAAACTAACAAAGAACCATTACTACACTGAATTCAGAATATCATTACCGTCTTCACAAAAGCGTGAGCCGGTAAAAGTGTGGCTTAGAGAGTTATTCTGGGTTATGACGTCGTCTAATCTGGTACATGGTTTAAACTTTTCGAAGTAAAGTAGTCCGTCTGTATTCAGACCAGAACTGTAGCTGTCTGTATCACATTACGTGACACAGCAGACTGCAAAAGAACTGTATGTGTCTGTAGCACATTACGTGATACAGCAGAATGCGACAGAACTCTAGCTGTCTGTAACACATTACGTGATACAGCAGACTGCGACATAACTGTAGCTGTCTGTAGCACATAACGTGATACAGCAGACTGCGACAGAATTGTAGTTGTCTGTAGCACATTACGTGATACAGCAGAATGCGACAAAACTGTAGCTGTCTGTAGCACATTACGTGATACAGCAGACTGCAACAGAACTGTAGCTGTCTGTAGCACATACCGTGATACAGCAGAATGCGACAGAACTCTAGCTGTCTGTAACACATAACGTGATACAGCAGACTGCGACAGAACTGTAGCTGTCTGTAGCACATAACGTGACACAGCAGACTGCAACAGAAATGTAGCTGTCTCTAGCACATTACGTGACACAGCAGACTGCGACAGAACTGTAGCTGTCTGTAGCACATAACGTGATACAGCAGACTGCGACAGAACTGTAGCTGTCTGTAGCACATAACGTGATACAGCAGAATGCGACAGAACTGTAGTTGTCTCTAGCACATTACGTGACACAGCAGGCTGCGACAGAACTGTAGCTGTCTGTAGCACATTACGTGATACAGCAGAATGCGACAGAACTGTAGTTGTCTCTAGCACATTACGTGACACAGCAGACTGCGACAGAATTGTAGCTGTCTGTAGCACATAACGTGATACAGCAGAATGCGACAGAACTGTAGTTGTCTCTAGCACATTACGTGACACAGCAGACTGCGACAGAACTGTA
>Ga0123352_10010423_pt1 | contig 14582 bp, 7 predicted proteins | sample TergutLab28metaG_FD_89700 | JGI IMG/M metagenome (GOLD analysis project Ga0123352, IMG submission 89700) | Labiotermes labralis P1 segment gut microbial communities from Petit-Saut dam, French Guiana - Lab288 P1 | ecosystem: Host-associated > Arthropoda: Insects > Digestive system > Gut ... | reverse complement strand
GTGTTTTGTATTTATCTGAGAACAAACAGCGACTTGTGCCACTTACAGCATAAACTGATTGGTTTTTATAACCGATATGAAAAGTGTTTACAGCGCGGTACGGACTGGGGCTTTAAATAAAGCGGTCTGCGCTTCGTCTGTAAAGGGCTAAGCATCGTTTTATTAGGACGTATGTGGGACTGGGAGGTATAACTCACCCATTCTTAATTTTGGCACTCAGTACTCCGTCATATTTAGTTCCGAGAGGAAGCACTCGGTATTATTACATAGACGGGTATATTTACTCAGACGTTCTGAACGACTACAGAAGGAACAAGACAGTCAATTTACGTACAACGTAACATTGAGGCATGTTAGTGCAAACCATTGTAGTGGAAAAGCAGTGAGTATTACATATTCTGAGTGTGTGTCTGTAGACTTAGGTATCCAGAATGTACAGCGCATGCACCGCGTTGTATTGTCAACTGTGGCGTATGACGCTCTACCATATTTTTTTTCCATTTTATCACCAAAAAAATAAAAAAAAGACAGGATTTTAGGGAAAAAATCTATTGAACGTAAAATTTGTTTTGATTTTCCATATGACTTTTGGCTGGAACGTGTCTCATTCTAAGAATAATCGAGCGGGATATAATAAAAAATGCATATTCGGCTTCACGTCAAGTGCCCCCTTTTGTCGGATTTTAATGGAACATGAAATTTTTCTCGACAGATTTTAGAAAAATTCTCAAACATCAAATTTCACAAAATTCCTACCAGCGTAGTCGGGTTTCTTCCATGCAGAAAGATAGACAGACAGGCACACATTCGGAAGCTAATAGTCGATTTTTGCAAATTTACAAACTCGCAAAACCACCTCTTGGCCCTGCAGGCAATAGAACTCTGTTTATTGGTCTTTTACTGCATAGTGTAGACACTACACTAACTGAGCTACATCTACGTTTATAAATGAATTACCGAAAATATAGAGATTTTCCCGGGGAACCGCGGTAGCACAGTGGTTAAGGTCCTGTGCTACAAATCGGAAGGTTGCTGGTTCGATTCCAGATTGGAATTTTTCACTGACATAAAATCTTCCGATCGCACTGTGGCCCTGGGGTCGACTCAGTCTCTAACAGAAATGAGCACCAGGAGTATTTCCTGGGGGTAAAAGACGGCCGGTGCCGTCCTATGCCGTTGTCATGTAATCTGGCAACCTTAAATTCCTGGAAACCTGTGGGCCACTGCAGGCCAGTAATGGGACTGATTTACCTTCTTCTTATAGAGGTTTTTCCAGAAACATAGGGAAGGAGCGACTGCTGAGTCAGTACACAGGCTTTGTAAGCAGAATATTCAACGAATACAAGAAAGGATACTTGTAACGTTGGGGTGCGTTCGTATAACTATTGTTGCTATCGAAAACCATCAATGTGTACTCTGTGTATTGTTCAGCCTCATGTCTTCTTCTTCTTCTTCTTCTTCGTCATTAGGGCCCGTAGCTAATGTTACGGATGTACCGCAGCCTTTTTGTACTACCTTATTCCCCCCTCTTTTTTGACGTTCCCACTTCAACCGCCAGTTGCCTCCACGCCCGTAACGACGCGAGAGATCCTAGCAGCGAAAGGTGGAACTTAGTGGGCGAGAATGTTCTGGTAATTTTGCCTAAATGACGCATTCCACGCCATTTAGGGAGCTTTTACATGCCGCAAATCTACGACATGGGACCGACGGCTTTACTTCCCCTCCGAAGGAAGGCGTGCTGTGGATTTTTTAGCCCTGACGGCCTCGGCCGGGTTTGAACCCGCGAACTCGTGTACTTAAAGGCAGCACGCTACCCCTAGACCACCAAAGCCGCTGAGCCTCATGTTACTGCCAGTAGTATAAAATTGTAAGTGTTGGACAAAATGGGTATGCTGGGACCCCACCTGAACAGGAGGAGTGATCTATCCGTCAGGAACGGAGTCCTGCTATATAAGCAGCTCATCCGGCCCCTGATGGATTATGCGTGCCCCGCGTGGAGGTCAGCTGCCCGTTCCCATGTCCGGAGGTTAAAGGTGTTACAATCCAAGTGTCTTCGCCTCGGTACTGGTGCCCCTTGGTACGTAAGTAACAGGCAGATACACGAGGATCTGGGCGTTCCGCTGTTTGCCGACCACATCAGAGCCCTGACCGAGAGCTTTGACTCAAGTTTAGCTGATGTGGGGAACCCCCTATTACGGCAACTCGGCAGATACTTAAGCTGACCGAGGGTTGACCCCGTCGCCTGACGCGAAAGCCAAGGGCGGCAGGGAACACCAGGCCAGTCGGGGCCATCGCCCGTGATGGCCAAGTCGACAAAACGAATCGCGTTCGGCGCTGAACAGCCGAGCGCCATTCGGTTACCCTGACTGAGTTTTTCCGTGACTTTCCTCAGTTGTAAGACAAATGCCAGGGTATTCGATACAAAGTCGGGGCACGGCCCTCACTCCCTCCCCCAGGCGCGGCGGCTTCAACTAAACGCCTGACAAACGTCGCATAACTCCAGTATGTGACAGAGCCAGTCTGGGATCGGAAACCAGACAGCCAACCAACCAAAGTGTATCCCTCCCATACTTAGTCCAGGGCAACCTAGGCCCTAGTCTTTGTCAAGATCAGTCAAGGCCCTCGGCCTGACTTCAAAATCGTTAGCGTTAGCTTATTCCCCTGTTAGAGTTCAAGAATCTTTTACTGAGCCCAGCAATGCGGTCAAACGCAGGAATGGCTAACAGAAAGGGGGACGTTGACTTGCGCGAAGCGCAAGACAACGTCCCCCCAGTTAACACTTTGGCTTGGCTGGCTTGGAAAAATCCTTTTTTACGGCGTATTTATTTCGCCGGTAATAATAAAACGCACTTAGGTCGTCATGTACAGTGCCCGATATTTTCCTCCAATTTTAACCCAAATTTTTAGTTTCTTGACAGATTCCCGTAAAGTCTACAATACCAAATTTCGCAGAAATCCGTCCAGTAGGATCCGCGCTGATACATGTGGATGGACAGAAGGATATGACGAAGCTACAGCAGAACTCCACTTATCCGGACGCTGGTTATCCGGATAGCCAATGATCCGGATCGACTTTTCCCTTCCAGGAAGTTTGTCGAGAATTCTACAAAAACCAAATTGCCTTGAAATCACCTGTTATCGGATCAAGTACAGTACAGTGTTATGGCTTCTAGAACTGCAAAGCAGGGCGTGGTCGAAAGGTTCATACACAGGTACATGCTGTAAATAGTAACAGCTGAACTGCACACTGCCAATGTAGCCTCTTTGAAAAAAGAAATTCAATTATCCGGAATTTCCGCATATCCGGATGGCTCGCCGTCACAATTATTCCGGATTAGTGGAGTTCTACTGCAATAACAGCTTTTCACGAATAAGAGGACACACCTCAAAAAAGAAGAGAATAAATTAGAAGAAGAAACGAAGACATATGCCTGAAATTCCAAATTTTCATGGCTCGAAACACACTGGCCTTTACTTCATGGCTTCTTGTATAAATAATAACTACCATGGGTAATGCATTTACCTCAGTCAACTAAGTGTGCAATTCACGTCACAAGTCATTTCCAATCTAAGTGTGATATATATATAGCGATTCTTTTATTGGTGCCAACTGGAGCTTAAGTATGGACGTCAAAGCGGGTTTCTTTCCAATTCAGAAGTTAAATTCTGCTCTATCCATCAGCCATACTTGTCCGATATTGGCAGCACAAGATGGATGGCTGGTCGTGTTCCGGTACACGATACGGGGCGGTGAGGCAACCCGCAGTTCAAGGATCCAGCACACCTGCGAACTGAGAGGCTCCTGTGGGTGACTCAGCCATATGACTTGTGGCAAGTTGCTATCAACATGACAAGCGCCTCATACTCGTTCCCTGTGTCTGCAGAGAGGTTAATCCAATATTTATGTATTAGAATCCTTCAGAAGCTGATAGTGACTCAGATAGCCACGAAAAAACACCATCTATTACGAAGCCCGCTGTTACTAAAGCCCACAAATTCGCAAGTCTCGAGCCTGCTCCACACACCTCTCATCCTCACACCTTCTATCCCTAAGATCCATACAAATGTTATCCTCTGGTATGTTTCTCAGTCGTGTGGGTTATTACACCAGTTAATTCCCTATTTCTTCCAACCTGACTACATACCCAGCCCATCGTCACTCGCATTTCACTATTTTAACAACACCAGGTGACGTTATAAATCACATACGCACGTGCTATATGCGTAATATCCATTCTAGCTACATTCCTATCCCATCATATCCTCCTATTGCACTACCCTAACAACTCCGACCTGTATGAATGATAGTATTTCTCTGTTCATAATATTCATTCTAGCTACATTCCCACCCCATCATATCCACCTATTGCACTACCCTAACAAAACCAACTGACCTGCATGAATGATAGTATTTCTTGTTTCATAATATCAATCCTAGCTACATACCCACCCCATCATATCCTCCTATTGCACTACCCTAACAAAAACTGACACATGTAAATCACACAGCTCGTCTCTATAACACGTGTGCAGTTCAGCCCTTTCCTTCAGACACGTGTACCTTGCGTTCTGTCATAATAAGCGACCACATTTTAGCCCCACCCACATCTCTGTCCATGTCCAAACAGTCAGCGTTCTGGACATTAACAGTGTCCGAACTGAGCGATAGCAAGAATTTCATTGTTCAAGTGATTAATTACACCTAGCCCGATTATCGCGTTACGATGCTTTATGTAACTGCCCTCAATTCTCTGTCAAATTTCAATCAAGCCTACAGTTTGCTCGCGCTGCATTTTCACTTTTCATAAGATTTTCACAATAAACACCAATAATTTTCCCTAACATCATTAATCGTGTGATCTGTGTATTTTGGCCCCATTTTCTCTACAGTGAAATAATGTGTCAATTGTTCTATGACTTCCCGTTTTTCTGCTGTTCTGCTGTTTTTCCTGACGTCACTGGTTACAGGCTTTAGACACCTTTCGGATATCTTAATTTTTTTATTCGTTTCTGGCGGATTATAGCATTACTTTTAATGTAACTTTTCTTATAATTTAATATGGGAGAATATTACATAAATGTTATTCAACATTTTAATATCAGCTATGGAATGTCTGTAGAGAAACTCACGCTAACAAAGAAAATTTAATTGGCAGCTTTCCATGCTAGGTACCTAGACTCAGTAGTCAGAAGCTCAGATCCATGAACTATCCCATTTCTCCGCTATAAGATAAAGTTCTCAGATTGTTTCTCCTCGAAATTAATTTGCATTTATAGATGCTGTGTCTTCAGAGCTGAAGGTGCAGCCTTGTGTTTCCAATTAAAATTGAATATTGTACAGAGCTTCATGGGGATTTAATATGAAAGGTTTATCGATCACAAAGACTGCCAGAATGACAGGGTACGGTAGGAAAGCTGCAGTCCATACTGCAGTGCACAGAGTTTGTACATTGCTATATTGAAAGTTCTCAGCCCACTTCCAATAACTTCGATGAATGTACGGACAAAATTAAAATACAATTTTCTTACCCTGTGTTATTATTATTATTATTATTATTATTATCGAATTTCTCACTTCTCAGCTTTGGCTAGGAAATATTCACCTATCCTGGGATGTAGTAATCAACAGAATTAGGCTTGGTGGTCTTATTTGTAGTTTAAAAAGTTTCTTGCAATTGAACATGTGCCAAGAATTACAGATTTTTGCAGCTGTATATATGTATTGGGGTGCAAGTTAAGTCTTGTTAGACTTTGTGATGGCGACTTTGGAATTACTCCCGTAGATGATATTACTATCGGGATCACTTGTGCTGCTGCCTTTTGCTTCCACATAGCACATATTTCATTCGCCAGTTCTTGGTACTTGTTTTGTTTGTCAGTTATTGTTTTGGCGAGATTGTGTTTAACTGGGACAGCTGTGTCTATCAAAAAGGTGTTCTTTGTTATCTTATTCGTAAAAGTTATGTCAGATCGATTAAAAGGTACTGTATTGTCTGTAAGTATGCTGCGATTCCAGTACAGCTTGAAATTTTCCTTCTCCAGTACATTGGCTGGTGTGTACTTATAATATGGACTTCTATCCTCAAACAATTCGACTGTTTCTGCCAGTTTCTGATGGATAATTTTGGCTAGTCCATCACATCTCTTTACATACTCGGTAGCTGCCAGTTGCTCACATGCTGCAGTAATGTGTTGGATTGTCTTCGATTCTTTCCCGCATCTTCTGCACAGCTCATCGGTGTCTGGCTGCTTCAAAATATATTTCTTGTAGTTTTTGTTAGTATGATTTGGTCCTGTATTGCTGTTAAAAAGCCCTCTGTTTCGTTATATACCTGAAAAAATCTATGTCCCTACATTATATACTGTTGCAGCCATTCTGTATGTACAGTCTCTGCCACATGTAATGTTATTTCTCCCGCGCAATATGTTCTGTACCTTTACATCAGCACTTTCCGCAGTATGCAGTACCCAATATGGCTGTTGTCTGCAGTACCTTAATTTCGTGCTTTCCAGGTATATTGCTCAGGTACAGTCTGAGTGATTTTGAAATAGTCCCAGTCGCCCCTGTTATTACTGATATCACTATTATTATTGTTATTATTATTATTTGTAATATTGGGAACAGAGAATATTGTTGTACCTATTCAGATCTTCACTGTGGAGATTGTTTCTTTTTTTGACACAAAATTTTGAGGGCGTTAGAGAACGCGATCTTGAGGAATATATTGGGACCTAAGAGGGGCAATTAAAGGAAGGTAGAGAAAATTACATATTGTGGACCTTCACGTTTTGTGGACCCGCTCCTAAGGGGACAGCTACAGTACGTGTAAATGGGGAAATAATACGAATAAATTGACGTACAGTGGCGAGATGAGAAGGGCAGGTAGTTGGGAGCATAAACCGAAGACTCCACATGACAGACTTAGGCTAAGATGATAATATTCAAATAGATTTTTAATTTTTTATTATAACCACAATCAATACCATAACAGTACATATCACAACAGTCTCTCTGTGCAATCTACACTGCTATATGTTTCGACATTTCCCTATCACCACCACAACCAGCGCCTTGCTAAGCTCCATACATTCTTCAAATTTCAGCTGTTGAAAATGAAATTTATAAAATTAAGATGTTTCACCTCAAGCTTATGTTAGTTCGTTGATTGTAGCTGTTGAAATGTTAATTTTATAAAATTAACATGTTACAATATTGTCGTTTGTACAATAAAATATACAATAATGTTTAGCAGTATAGATAACACAAAGAGTCTGTTGTGATTTGAGGGTTGTTTGATTGTGTATCTTCCTCATGAAATAATGTGGACTGCCAACTTGATGCAACAAGGTAATTTTATTGATATATTCTTAACTCGACATGTTTCGGGTACATACGCCCATCATCAGGAACATTAGATGTTGAGTTGCAGCATATGGTTTTATGTACAGAGTTTGTGGATGGGTGGTGGTCTTGACAGCCGCTGCAAGTAGTAATGACGCGCTTTTGTTGGCACGGTAATGAAACACAATATTTATTCCAACATCTGCACAATATTAAAATACAAAGGTATTTGAATATGTGATATACTTACAAATGTTTCGGTCTACAATGGCTATCTTCAGGGAGGTGGGAAGGTGGATAACTGTCTTCCTAAAGATGGCCATTGTAGGCCGAAACGTATAGCAGTATCATATATTTAAATATTGTAGCCGAATATTTTTTTATATATTTGTTTCTTAGGATTGCTGGCGTCAGTTACGGACGATTCATGGCCATGCGTTGGTGGTTAATCTGTCAACGTATATTCAGAACCTTTGGTGATAGGTAGGAGGGGAGAGATTTAAACGGCGAAACGGTTAGCAACTGATAACGGACGCTAGCAGTCCAGTACGGCAGTCAGTCGCGTACGAGAGGTGTGAGTGAGGGAGTACAGAGAAGTGACTGTATTGTTTAATAAAATGTGATATGGTTGTTTAACCTTTAGACGCTTAATGTCAACTATACTGGTCGTACGGCACCGCTAACCTCTAAAGTTGCATTTTATATATTTTTTCAGCAAATATAGGTACTGAATAGTTTAAACATGGTGTATATTCCCCGTTTTTTTCTCTTCAAAATGCAGTTAGTTTCATAATTCTAACATATTTGGTTCCTGTATTATTCACATTTTATATACAGGGTGTGCTAAAATAAAAAAAAATAATTGCGGCGCCAAAAGGTTAACTTGATACAGCACGACTTTTTTATTTCATTTTATCAACAATAAATTGAATAAATAAAACAAGAAGTGAAAAGAAATGATTAAAACTGTATGTGATTCGGTGAACCACACCCGTTTCCCGAAAGAGGATCACCTACCGGACTGAGCGCGTAGGGACAACAAAGTTACAAAGGGTGATCATGTAGAATACATTTGTCTTCTATTATCGCACGTACATTTGTTGAAAAAAATTAGTGAATTAGATGACTGCTCAGGTTATGGATAATGTTATTTACAGTAATGTTACTTATATTTCCGTAAAAGGCTACTGTAACAGAAATGAGTACCAGGAATATTTCCTGTGGGGTAAAGGAGGCCGGTGCGTATGGCTGACAACCTTACCATCTTACTGTGCCGACTGTCTTGAAATCTGGGAGCCTCAGCCTCCTGGAAACCCTCAGGGCCTCTCCAGGCCTGTAATGGGATTGCTTTACCTTTACAATCATGAGAGAAAATATTTCCTTTGCCATTTACAATTATTATATACTTGTATTTTTTGTTAGCTCCGTTGTTGGGGTTGTCTTAGTTTAACGAATATTGACAGTTTAAACTTCAGATCTCGACAGGGTTACTGTAGTGTGTGTATTGATTAGGGAAAACAATGGCTACAAAAATATCTTTTCTGTATCGTCACCATTCCCCTATCAAATTTATATTCTACTCAGACTAAAATTTAGCCGTAGTTTCTGTTTTTCCCCCACTTTACCTTTTAAAAAACTGACCGATTTTTTCGTCAAACTTGACTGTACTTCTTGCCATAGGAGGCCCCTCAAACGCCATAATGTTTGTATTCCCTGTTATGAGGAACAATAAAATGGCGGAAGCACAGACTTGCGAGGTGACAGCGACACTAGCGACACGTACTTCAAATTCCTGAAGTTACTGCCGCCAGTAGATCTTAGATAAAATGTGCATCTTGCTTAAAAACGTAATGTTTGTAGATTGTAAAGCAGCAGCATGGTAGCCATGAAGAATTTACCTTTAACTGTGGGTTCAATATCAGTAACTAAAAAAGACAGGAGATATCCATGCGAAATTTCGCATAGAGACAGATTATGAATATACATACACGTAACGTACAGTGTGTTCAACTTAAAAGTGGACCGTTAACTAAGCCGTGAATATATCACGTCAGATGCTATTTATAATGGTTATGCTGGTATGACGTTATACTACTACATGTGCAGGAGTTGGCAAGACTGTTGCAGGAGAGGGGAGAACCGGTCTTGACCATCTGTATCAGTTGGTTCAGTCGACAGTGAGTGCTGGTGTTTGAAAAGCGCCATTTTTTACGCTTTCATAGTGCGGTTAACAGCGGAAGAACGTGTATTTTTTTGGAAAGTTATTTAAAAACGATGTCTTACGTCCACTGTGGACAACGTTTTTTTTTTTGAAAAATTTGGAAGGCAAGCGTCAGTGCAAAGTGCTATTGCGAAAATTATAAAAAAATTCCGTAAAACAGTTTCATTTTTGGACAAGAATCTTAATCGGCAGAAGTCAGTGTTAACACCAGGGATACTGCAAGATATTAAAATTCAGGTAAATTCAGGTTAGTTGTGTAATATAACATGTTGTAAGTCTTAGTAAATAAATTACTTATATTAAAATAGGTCCACTTTTAATTTGAACACCTGTACAAAATGGAAACATGGCGCCGGTCGGAACCTCTGATAGTTTATCCGGATAATATACAGATAGTGTAAATAATTGAGTGATAAATAAGTTACCAAAACAAAATAAAAGGACGGTAAGAGTAATAATATTCCAGATCTAGACATCTGAGTAACAGGAAAGTAGGGTTTCGTATTTCAACTCCGAACTGCTTGTATGGACGTAAAACGCCGGCAGAAATCTCTTAAGCCGCCCCTATATTAGTCGTTCCGTATCATTGCCCTCAGGATTTAAATATAATTCATTCATTAACCCATTAAACGCCGAGTTAAATCCCACCTGCCATTTGCTGGGCATTATTAGGAGCTCACCCTATTCTCCACGTTAGCACGATAAGGGTTAATTTATACCGTAGTCTCACGACAGATCCACAGCCTCTTCCAAATCCATTTCCCCACAGAATGTGACATAGTACATCCTTTTCAATATTCAGTAACCCATCTTTTCCTTAATATTATCCAGTAGCTGCTTACATCTTCTTCCCAGTCTTCTCGTCACTTCTATCCTTCCCTCTGTGTCTCCTGCAATAACGAGTTTCAGAAGGCAGTTCCTACACAAAATGTGACCAATCAAGTTACCCTTCCTTCTATTTACTGTATGTACGATATTCTTCTCCCCCTTGTCCCTCTGTAATACTTTTTCGTTTCTCACACGATCGGTCCAAATGATCTTCTCCATCCTTCTCCAGCACCACATTTCACAACCTTCAAGGTATTTCTAATCTACTTCCAGAAGTGTTCAAGTCTTAACACCACACAAAATTATGCTCTAAATTTAGCCCTTTGCTAGTTTCTTCCTTAAATTTAAGTCCTATTTGCTGGTGAATAGATTCATCTTATTTAATGCTGTTTTTGCCATGACAATCCTGGTTTTAATTTCACGTGTACATCTTGTACCATTTATTATCATGCTACCAACATACCTGAAATATTTTAAATTCTCCACTTGTTTTTGGTCTGGCATAAACTCTACTGCGGATGGTAGTCTCGAGATACTCATTACCTTCCATCCCCCCCGCCCTTCTCCCCCACATTCCAAATGTAATTGTACGTTATGATATTTCACGTCATATTTATGCTACTTTTATGTTAATGTCACACATAAACGTACTGCACTGTGAGGCAGTTGAAAAGCCCAAGTCTGCGGAAGGATGGATGTTTTTGTTCCGTCTCCGGTTGGAGCTCAATCTCGCGTTCCAAAGTTCTTTATCTCGGAAAACTCTGGGCCATTTGAAGAGCTTCTTTGTCTCCGGTGTCAGAGTGAAGGCCTGCATCCAAGTTAGCCGTTTAACATTCCAACTGGGTTTTGTGTCTCGGAAGATAAATAGGAAGGGGGGCAGGTGTTTGTGATGGTCTGGCAGTTAATTGGGGGTTCGCAACATGCAAGCTTTTAATTCAAAAATGCTTCGTCAGAAGGTAGTGAAGTGTAGTTAGGTGAAGTTTAAATGGGAAAAAGTGAAGTGTCGACAAGTGTAGTGAAGTCTAGTGAAGTGGAGGGAAGGTCTTAGGAACGGGGTGCCTATCACTAGTAAAAGATATACAGATCAAACGAAGTTGACTGCTTCTTTCATGTTCTTTTGGTTCTATTTTGTATCACTGTATATATGGTTGTATGTTTTGTGTGCTTCTATTTGATTTTGTAAATTATGTATTCTTATTTTTATGTTCATATACTCTTATTATTATATTTTCTTATTGTTGTTATGTATTCTTATTGTCATGTTTATGTATTCTCATTGTTATGTTTATGTATTCTTATTGTTATGTTTACGTATTCTTATTGTTATGTTTATGTATTGTCATTATTAGGTTTATGTATTCTTATTGTTACGTTTATGTATTCTTATTATTACGTTGATATATTCTTGTTCTTATGTTTATTTATTCTCACTGTTATATTTATGTATTCTTATTGTTATGTTTATGTATTATCATTGTTATGTTTATGTATTGTCATTATTAGGTTTATGTCTTTTTATTGTTACGTTTATGTATTCTTATTATCATGTTGATATATTCTTGTTCTTATGTTTATGTATTCTCATTGTTATATTTATGAATTCTTATTTGTATGCATTCTTATTGTTATATTTATGTATTCTTATTGTTCTGTTTATGTATTCTTATTGTTATGTTTATATATTCTTATTGTTATTTTTATGTATTGTCATTATTAGGTTTATGTATTCAAATTGTTACGTTTATGTATTCTTATTGTTGTGTTGATATATTCTTGTTTTTATGTTTATTTATTCTCATTGTTATATTTATGAATTCTTATTGTTATGTATTCTTATTTTAAGTTTATATATTCTCATTGTTATATTTATGTATTCTTATTGATACTATTCTTATGTTATTTTTATGTATTCTCATTGTTATATTTATGTATTCTTATTGTTATGTATTATTGTTCTGTTTATGTATTCTTATTGTTATGTATGTTCCTTTCTGGTTATTCTGTTTCATTGTATTGTTCTGTGTACTGTGTGTGTGTGTAAATGTGTGCTGCGCTACTGCCACCGGGTGTCAACCCAACTGCAGTTAACAAATATATGAAATATCAGAACATGACGCCGTAACTACTCGTTACCAGCTCCTTATAAGCGAGGTACAAAATGTATATACCGCCTACTGTAACATTAAAAAACGCCTCACTGTTTTCTGAAATTTGACTTTTTGTGCTTTAGAGAAAGTAGCTACGGACGTTTGGGAGTAACCATCTGTTTCCTTCTTCAAGGTAGAATAATGCGACTATAATTTTGAAGACAGAAGATTGGTAAAAAGTGGGCCCGGTAGCTCAGTCGGTATAGCGACCAACTGCGGGCTGGACGGTCCGGGATCGAATCCCGGTGGGGGCGAGATTTTTCACCCGTCCGGACGGGCCCTGAGGTCCACGCAGCCTCCCGTAAAATGTTTACCGAGTCTTTCCAGGGGGTAGAGGCGGCCGGGGCATGGTGCTGACCCCCCAGCCCAATCTAGTGCCGAGCTCCTAGAAAGAGTAGAGCTATACCTCTACTCGTCCTAAGGGCCTTCGTGGTCTGTAAAATGGGCGAAACCTGCGTAGACTGGTAAAACAATTTTAGTATTTATCTATCAACTACAACGCTGGTTCCTGTGTGGCAAGCCACACAGCGTCACAACCCTGACCACAGTAGTCCTCGCTGTAGATTCTAGTGGCACACGTGTGTGTTTGTCTTCCGTTTGATTCTAGGAAACAATAAATTTAATGCTAAGTTTGGAACATAACTTTGTACGGAGCTGAAACTTTGGCCCTAACGAAATAAATCAGAAATAACTGGAAAGTTTTGAAATGTGGTGCTGCGGAAGGATTGGGAAGATCAGTTGGACCAATCGTGTGAGAAATGATGAAGTGTTACAGAGAGTCAAGGGGGAGAGAAATATCCTTTATACAGTAAATAGAAGGAAGGGTAACTGGATTGGTCACGTCTTGCGTAGGAACTGCCTTATGAAACACGTTATTGACGGAAAGATAGAGGGAAGGAGAGATGTGACGGGAAGACGAGGAAGAAAAGGTAAACAGCTACTAATTGACCTTAACGAAAATAGTTCACCCTGGAACAAGCCACAAACTCCCAGAGCTCTACTCTTTCTTTAACCTCGGCGCTAGATGGGGTGGGTGGTAAAGCCACGCCCCGGCCACTTTACCCGCAGGAAAGTCGCGGTACCCATTATATAGCAGGCTGGGTGTGCCACAGGGCCGGTCTGGAAGAATGCGGAGAATTTCTCACCCACCGGGATTCCATACCCGGACCGCCCAATACGTAGCGAGTCGCTATAGCGACTGAGCTATCCCGACTCCAAACGATTATAGAATATAATGGAAATTTAAAGAGGAAGCACCGACTTCAATAACTGGAAAACTTGTTTTGGAAGTGGCTGTGGGCTTATCTGAAGAAGACCACGCTATGAAATAATTAGTCTCAGCAGGGTATTGTTTGTCTCTCGAGTCTTTGTTCCCCTTTCGATGCTGGACACACAGAAGTTCTCATTGTGCTTCCGATAGTATCACCAGACGGTACAAATAAGCAGCAATCTATGCTCCACTTGGTACTATTGTGTCGACAATCGCCGCAAAAATCCCTTACCGATGGTTCACATAATGATAAAAACCCTTCTTCTGTCCCGCTTGGCTGCTTGAATGTGGCTGTGTTCAGCGTTCTGGAAGATGAGTGCGCCGTTACAAGAAAAAACGGAAATATGGCCAACTCAGGAAAGAACAGAACAACGATAGCGCTATGACAATTAAATGTGGATATTATTATTATTATTATTATTATTTTGTTGTTGTTGTTTTTGTTGTCTCCTGTTACAGGCATTTCTTCCTGGTACTTCTCTTGAACCAGCGGTGATCCCCACCGCTCACGCTTCAAGCTTCACATTGCAGTACTTTCCGTATTATGTGTGATGTTCCAAGTATAGCTGCCTTTTGTAGTGAATCTATCGAGTGGTTTCCTGGTATAGTTTCGAAATTTTTCTTTAAGCTTCTCGTTACTATTCCAGTGGTTCCAATTATTACTGGTACAATCGTACATTTCAGGTTCCACATTCGTTGTATCTCTATACATAAACTCTTGTATTTTAACTTCTTTTCCGCTTCCTTTTGCACAACATTTCTGTCTGCGGGTAT
>Ga0123352_10010421_pt1 | contig 14584 bp, 12 predicted proteins | sample TergutLab28metaG_FD_89700 | JGI IMG/M metagenome (GOLD analysis project Ga0123352, IMG submission 89700) | Labiotermes labralis P1 segment gut microbial communities from Petit-Saut dam, French Guiana - Lab288 P1 | ecosystem: Host-associated > Arthropoda: Insects > Digestive system > Gut ... | reverse complement strand
GTTGTTTTAGAGAGAGAAAATTTCTATCACCTGCCCCGGGTTCGATCCACAATGTTCATCCCATAATGTAATAACCAAAAAAAAAGGGAGAAATGACCAAAAAAAAAAAAAAAAAAGCAGTCAGTTAAAATAAGAACCTGTGTAGTTTCAATTTTGTTATTTCATGCCACTTTTAAACATTTCAGTGTTGATAATGATTGTGTGAAGCAGCAGTGTGTAAGGTTTTTCACGATAATTAGCTGTATTTCCCACGTAACAGCAGTTAAACGAGGTTTCACATATTCTAGCTTTTAATCATACAGGTAATCTCCAAATTACGAACAGAATACATTCTGAATACCTGGTCATAATCTGAAAATATGAAATGATGTGGAATATACACGTACATCATCCAGCAGGTTGAGAGGGATTCAAATAAACAGTGTTTCTGTTGCAAAATACTAAAGACAGAATAATCTTAGCAATTGACCAACTTAATGCACAAATTCTTGTTTTATAATAAGTTTATTATATTCCTCTACATGTTTTGAGCACTGTTGTGCTCATCATCAGGAGGCCAAATTGTATTATACAGCATCTGGTATCGTCACACACTGTAGGTGGCTGCCCAGTGCACTGGACGGCCACCTACAGAGTGTGACAATACCAGATGCTGTATAATACAATTTTACCTCCTGATGATGAGCACAACTGTGCTTGAAACATGTAGAGTAATATAATAAACTTATTATAAAACAAGAATTTGTGCATTAAGTTGGTCAATTGCTAAGATTATACTAGATACTCGGTCAGCAAAACATCAAAAACTAAGGACAAAGTTTCTTCAACAGAATATAAAAAAGGCTGTTAGACAGTTGTTTAATATATTGCAGCAAAAACAAGTATAGTAGTCTGAAGTAAACTTTTTTAAATATATTGTGGTCATAATCTTGGCTGGTCATTAAGTGGGATGGTCGTAAGGCAGGGAATGGTTGTACAATGTTCTGCTATTAATACATGAAAAACGAATGCACTTAGTAAAATAAAATTTATGACAAATATTAATCTCCTACATGTTTTGGCACATGGGTGCCAACCTGAGGGAGATTAATATTTGTCATAAATTGTACATTACTAAGTAAAATTGTTGGTTGATGTAGTAATTGTAAGAATATGCATGGTATGAATAACATAAAATACGTTCTGCTATGTTACAAGAAACAAAAGGTAAATAAAGTGGACTGTGTTGCTGGCTCAACTCCTTTCTACAGCAAGAAGTAGTTTACTATGGTGTGTTGCATGTGCCCAAGTCCCACTTTCAGTCTTTGGGCCAAGTGACTGACTTTCATGTAATTTAGTATAAATGTTACATCTTTGGAGGACAACCCAAACCAAAAATTATCCCTACAATTTGTAATTACAATACAGCATATAAACAAACTCATAATGTGGAAGACACACTAAAACCTCTTAGTATGGGGTCACGGAACAATATTATGGAAATAACCTTCCAAATAAATGCAACGTTTAACACACGATGCTTCTGGAGAATGCAAACAACATGGTGGCTCCCTGAGATCTATAGTTTGCCTCTTGTGTGACGGTAATAACTAATGAATCATTGCTGCTGAGTGACAGAAATGGATCATAAACCCTACAAATTTTCTATGAAGTACAATTACAAACATATGTGTTGTGCAAAACTTTGAACTTACATCCAAAAATTTAATGTAGACAAAAAGATGTTAAGTCCTGAAAATAATGATGGTGATAATCTGTAATATATTTACAGCTGCAATAGGCAAAATCTGGCTCAATGGAATTACTGATATGATCATCAGTGCACATGTTCAACATACTAATCCTTGAACCAAATTTCATTCTATTGCTGCATAACTAATTTACATTAACTAAATATAATTAATGACACAATGTTTAGAATTAGAAATGTGTCCAGTAGGAAATTAAGGTTTATAAGTTCTGTCCACAACTACTGTTTCTATATTTACATCTACGCAAGCAGGGAGATACAAGCTGCAATTGAGTACAATAAATCAAGATTTTACTTTATAATAATACACAAATTTATTTTCTGTAGAATCAAGAAAATGATAAAGAACAAAACAATTATGCAATATGAATAGTTACAAGTAATATGTACAATAAGTTTTCTCATACAGCCATTAAACTGGGACAAATTACTGCCAGGACAGGTCTGTGCCACGGATGGGGCACTGCCCACAACCATGGCCATCATTTGCTTCAGTCCAGCCCAGCTAATTGCAGGGATAAAGACACATGATAACCAATCAAATCACAGAAAGCATCCACAAACAGTTACAACTGGTAGGAAAGCCAGTCTCAACTTAAACAAGCAGCAAGATGTTTTGAAAATGGCCATACCTTGCGGCCCACCGGGAAAATCTACTTGAGATAGCTAATAAAAACCACCATATACGTGTATCATTATTTAATCTAACAGGATGAGGTGAAAAGATTTCACAATACTGGTATCAATTCATATTGCTGCTACACAGAAAATTGCTTGAAAAAATTAACCTACACAAAAACTGTATTTTGTTTCCAGTTGTATCACATTTTCAAGATACCTTCGGACCAAACTGGTAGTGCTTCCAGTAACATATATTCCTATGTATTTTTTTATTTTATTATTTTTTGGTTTGTGAAGAATCTTCCAAGCACTTTTTTGACACAGAAAGGTAGTTAGGTAAGTTTTTTTATTTTGTTTTTGTATTTTTTTTTTGCGGCTAAGAGAAGCAGACATTGAAGAGCTGACAATCTACAGCCTCTTTCTGCCGTCTGAGTGTTCACGTGGCTCTTATTATCTGTCACCGTTGTGAGGGGACTGCATCCAGGGCACACGCAGCAGTGGGTACTGCAATATTCTTACAGATATTCACTACTCCTTGCTATTGTACACATGAATAGAATCTATGCTACAACATAACCTTTCACCAATACATGAGTGGGTTTAATGACATACATCTCCGGTTCATGTTACTATATCTCACAATGCATGGCAGAACCCACTATTGCACACAGTGTCTCAATTACAAGCCTAGTTTCCAGCTTGCTCTATGACCTATTCACAATACAAGACTCATCTTTGTGAAATATTTAAACCATAAGGCATGTAGTAAGACAGTATGATGGTGGAGATTTCAAAAGAGAGGTAGCCAGTCGACGCCAAGCTGGAGACTAAAGGCAAGTCCCACCCCTTCAACATCCAAACTTAATGTACATTACTTTGCCTTGTCTGGTTCTTTCACACATGATCATGCACTCATTCACTCATGCACACCATTTCACCACTGCTACACTTGAGAGGCTCAGTTCTACCACTGGAACAGAGTGTTTCAGCACTTAGCACGCCTGGTGGGCAGGCGTTCATCAGGTGCTCAATATTGGTTCGTCTCGCAATTTATTAGTATAATAAAATAAGAGCTCAAACACCTGGCAGCTATCTGCTGAAACTCAAGTCCACGGGAAAAAATTACACATAAAAAGTTCCCATCGGGGACTTATACAGAATTTGTACTCTTTGAATGCCTTATGATGTTCCTTCATTAATAATCTTTCTCCTTGTTGTTTTCCATGCACTGCGGGAGAATGGAGGGACACACCACGTTTTGGTTGGAGAGATCTGGGCCCGCAGACATGCTGCATAAGACATGTTGCATCACGTTCACTTTGCACTCGCAGCCGGCAATGTCTCTCAGCATACCGGTTCACATTCTTCTACAATAGTTGACAGAATTTAAAACTCTTATTATTTATTACAAGTACCACCTTTGTCTAATAATATTTTTTTAGAAAAATTATTATTTTACCTTTTTTATAATTCATTCTACCGAAACTCTTTATGGTATATTTTTTTCTTTGATAGCTTTTTGTGGCATAGGAGTTACGGAGAATTGATTTTTGACATGCTTTCCCCAAGCATTGCTTGCAGAAGAAACTCAAATCAGCTCCTGAAGAGTTGTAAACTAATGTAACCCAAGGTCACAGCATAGTCTCTCTCTTTTTTTTTTTAATCATTTTACACACTCTTTAAAAGTATCTGCACAGACGAGAAGACCAACTGTCCAGAGATCTGCCTGCTGGAATATTTCATATGACTGCTAAAGAAATTAACAAGTCAAGAAGAGTACGCATAGCGTAAAATCCTAGCATGTCTGGTCATTTAGTACCTCTAGATTTTCAGTTCTTCAGGTGGAGATAACAAAACATAAAAATCTGTTTTGTTTACTTAGTCTGAGAACTGTATGACCACCAAAACGGCATATTGGAAATAAAATTTGTTTCATATTCCTCTACAATTTTGTTAAAAATATCTTCATTCCAGTTAACATTTAGCACATTATGCTGAAGATACATGCAGAAAGATATGCAGGTCTTTGTGTATTGACTGATTTTAAACAAAATGAAAATGTGTTGATGCATGTTATTAAAACTACTGACTATTGAATTCATTTAAAATGCATTCAGCAGTTCTAGAGTTACTACCTGCAGCCAGGCAGATGGACGGACGGACAGACGGACGGACGGATGGACACAGACAGACAATGTTAAGTAAACAGAAACATTTCTGCAACTTGTCATTGCAAATAAGCCAAATATCAGTTATCATTTCATGACTCTCTAACAATCCATAAAACATATTTTAAAATCACTATCCACTGTAATCTCAAAATAAAAAACAGCAAAATAATTGTTCCTGAACAATGGTTTAGAGTCATGACCTGCAAATACTATGTTTTATATCCTTCCTTTTTAAAACAAAAATATGTACAATTTACATTAAATAATTTACACATGCAGTGAACTGCGATGCGCTAAGACTCCCCAGGCTCTTATTTATAATACAGAGGATTCTTTGCTGATGACTAGAGATGGGCTCCACAATGTTACTGGCTCTAGTAGTTATGACGGTGGCACTGCTTGGGCCGGGCAGATCTCCGACAGGCAGCGTCTTGTCCCTCTACTGCTCCCGACATCAAACGTGCCTCTCAACCTGTTAACCCACCAAGATGGAATATCAAACATCTTTAACATAGGACCAACAGACGGATCAGTTTGGTAAATCCCTATCATTTCCTTCCCTCAACTAATCAGTTATTGTGCATAAATTTACACCTTTCATTTTCAAATCTCTCAGCATGACTAAATGTCTGTGTATTTACCACCTAAACTAAAACTACCTTGAACGAATCCATTGCGAACGCAGCTTCTGACCTACTTACTAATCAAATGACAGCCACAATTAAAGAGGCACTTGTGTACACTAAACTTCATACAAAAAATAAAATATTAAACTGGAAGTCATCACTTTATCTCGAAGAAATCTACAGCGTATGTCTCTCTTCTACGGTAATGCCAGCTTTGCCTTCATATTGTTCTCACCATGGCAACAAATGAGGGTCTCGGAACCAAGTCATGATGATATAACCATATCATCCACTATAGAAAGAAATCCACTACCAAAAACTTAGGTTACATGAAATTTCTGATCATGATTTGCTGTATGATGTGTTACCACTACAGCAGTTTTGGGAATTATATTTGCCAAGATTTGAACACAAGCTGTAAGAATCACAGGTACTAATTCCTTGTCACAATACACAGGAACCCCTCCACTGAACTTCTTTTCTCTAACCATTTCTGCTACAAATACACCCACAGCATTGGCAAACAAAAGAACATTTAACAATCCACACACAAACTGCTCAGTATTCACATGTAGCATCTGTAACACACTATATTTTACTGTCATTTGCAGTGTTGTTTGTAACATTTCTGATTTAAATAACTTTGATCTTTCCAGACTCATACACAAGCCACTTCAGATTCAAGGACAGTGATTTATAGAGTCACAGCATACTGCAATCCCAGCAGACTGCCCAGACCAGCTCTGTGGCCCACCAATTCCCAATTCAACTGGAACTGTGGGCTCTTTCCACTTTAGGCAAAGTGGTCTAGGCATCAGGCTGACTATTCCACTCCAGAGGTTCACAAATTCTCCAAAAATCTAACAGAAATCTCAATATTCTAGGTGTCAGAAGGGTGGTGCCATGAAGCAAGTTCTGTACTGAGGGCCCACAAATATCAGGTGCCACCACAGGAAATTTAGTCATCTAGGCAACCTGGCATCTGGGATTTGTGCAGTCCTGACTTGCCCCCTTCTAATCCTGAGGCAGAGTACGTGCAACTCTACTTCTGGTCCCCTACTTGCCTTTATAGCATTTATGTAGACAACTTTACTCATTATTTACAGCACACTAGAACCCTCTGCCATCTGTGTGGTACTTTTGTGTATCTCAATCATGTATTAGGGGATAAATGCATTTTCAAAGTCAATACAAATGCTCTTCCAGTCTAACAACTGTGGTGGTGGTTGCTGTAGTTGACATGAGGGTGTTCTCACAACAGTAAGTGTTCAGGGACGTACACCATGCAGTCTGGTAGATATGTACTATTGTAGTTTTGGAACTTGCTGCCACCCTGATCGGGGAGACAGCAGGCTCCTCTAAATGTCGGAACACATTCTAGAAGACAGTCATCTCTGCAGCAGTAGCAGAATAGTGGGGCCTTCCACCACCCTAATACAATTGAGGGCACAAAAGAGTACTCCTAGATCTACACACAAGCTGCCCTATTCTCACAGGCAGCAACTTCCTGTTGCACAGTAGTTAAACCTGCAACTTAGAAACTAAGAGCAATCCAGTTCATGTTGTCTATTCAATGCTTTGAGCAACAACAAGCCTAAAAAAAGACATTTACATGATGACTCACCTAGATAATCTCCATCTCAGACAGGGTGAGGCGGCTGGTGCTCATGGCCACTCCACTGTCACTTGAGGTTGACTGGACACTGCTGTGGTCATCAGTGTCAGATTGGTTGCTGGTGTAACCAATCACATCAACTTCATCTGCAAAGAAAATCAGCCTTGCAACAAATCTGGATTGTGAATGACTCCAGTATTACCACTGTGCACCCAATATTGGTACAAACACAGACATCAGTGTGTTATTGTGTTATCGAAAGGTACAAATCATAGTAACTGTGAGGCATTTGGCTCCAGTAGATTTCATAAGGATAAAGCTGGATGACGCTGGGCATTTGCACAGACACCCCTCAATGTAGGCCACAGCCATGTCCTGTGAAACCAAATAAATCTAAACTAAATTGCCTATAAGCATCGAATTCTCTCTTCTCGGTCACTCTCAAGCATTAAGAAACACGCCTTCTCTCTGTTTTATAGTTATAGTGACAAGAAACGAACAATGCACATTAACACTCACCTACTGCACGGTGCATGGTTGGATGAAAGGATATGTGGGTGAAAGGGTGGAAATAATCACAGGGTTTTAGGGCAGGAAATGGTAGAGGAAATTCACCACACGTCAGGATCATTGTATTCCACAGATGTGGCACAAGCTGCAAAATGCCATGGTAGAGAAGGGAATTTCTTTGGGCAGAAAATAGCAATATTGTATTTTCAATTTATGGCAGGCGAAGTTGATAGTTATACTGCTGGAACTTTCCAAACTCACATATAATCAGACCTGCCTGTACCTAGTTTTTTTTTTTTACATGTCCCACGAAGTGTTCCACTTGGGAAGTCATGATCTGGTCCAATGTCAGAATGAGTCTGAGACATTAACCCTTGTACATCACTGGGATGTGCTGTAACCCCACTTTGGCAAACATAAAGCAGTCTGAACCATGTGATGAAGGCACTTGGAAGTGGAGATCATCTCAGCACATTCTTAACCTCAGCACTCGACGGAGGCGATGTGCTTCACGCCCCGGTCACGTTACCCTCGGGGGAAGATTCCTCATACACTGAAAAGGGGGCTGGGTGAGCCCCACAGTCGGGCTTGACACTTTCGAGAAGAGAAAATATTTTGGCCCTGCTGGGTAATGCACCCTGGTTCCTCGGTTGTCCGGGCCGCAGGCTGGGCTACTGACTTATTAAAAAAAAAAAAAGGTAATTCCAAGATAAGTTTGCCTGCCACCGGACTCCGCCTACCTCCATCTGAAAAGCACTGTCCTAAAGCAGTCCACCGCAGCACCCCTCGTATTACTGCGTCACTTCTCATGACGTTATGTAACGAATGCAGTTACATAAAGCATAGCTGCATGTGAACGGTTCCTACACAAGACAGCAGCGTCGTGTTGGAACCCCGCCGTCCCACACGTTCGAGTATTCTGGGACTGCAGGCAGCAGAAACAAATAACTCGCCCGTCCGTCCTTACTGTACAAGTACAGTGCGACAGTGAGGGAGGTTTTTCATGCACCGGGCTGCGTGACGAGAAAAATGCTAATGCCAGTGTTGCGATTTCGGTCTCCGATACGAGGTCAAAATGTAAAATCATCCCCATATCGTTATTCTCATCCAGAATCTCCATCGTTAAATATAAAGGCCAAGCTATTTGACCGCTTAAGGTCGAAAGTTTTTTGGGATGTGTGGCCATGCGGACTGACGGACAGACACACACACACACACACACATCGCAACAGCAGTTTCATATATTCTCGCGCGTTTCGGCACCATTAATTCAGGCTCCTGCATGGGACTACGTCAGTGCTACTTCCTAACTCGCATGTTCCCACGACCGACATAACGGAAACATGCTACAGAACGGAAAATTACGGCATGGGTTGTCTCCATGACGTCCATACAACGTTAAATGGAAATCCACCGCTTTATTTAAAAGTCTGGCACAAACACAACCACGAATGAAAAAGTTGGCTAGAACTGAACCAATTACTTTTGCGAGGAATGGGAACAGGAAAAGGCTGAACTTCATATCCCAAACAAGAGAAGTCAATATTTCAGTCGCTCATCTGCACATCGTACCGTTGTAATCGTCTTTCCTTCTTTCGGGGGGTGGAGTCTGATTGAACGTCACGTAACTTGGGAATGATCATTACGTCAAACGGAGGCGTCATAAAGCCGCGCCTTTTAATTTCCCCAGTCTTTACATGTCATCCCGTTGTAAGGAACAGTAGCAATACTTTCAGCCTACTACCTGTACATTGCCTTCCTCAGTGCGTGTTTTTAGAATTGTGAGCCCGAGAATGTCATATATATATATATATGTGTGTGTGTGTGGATCAAAACATGTCACTCTTGTAGGCAGACAAACCCTGTTGCCCAAATAAAGTTGTGTTTTGAATGACACAAATTTCGTAAATTCCCCACAATCCGTATGTAACAACAATATGGCGGACGCACGACATTATTAGGTGCGAATGACAAAAGTGCTTAATAATTATACGGTAATACATCTCAGAAAAATATGCAACTTCCGTTCTGGTTATATAATGTAGATTGTAAAATAACGATACAGCGGGAGTGAGAAGATTTTGTTTGGCCTTCGGTTTGAACACTACTTTTCAACTGCAGAAATGCATGCAAAATTCGTTACGGAGATAAGGTCGTAAGTACCCACACGTAATTAGCAAACTAAATAAACCATCAAACATTTGTCTATGCGTCTACTGAACAACACCACTTACATACCTCCCACGTTTCAACCATAAAGCGGTCATACTTAGGAAGAACACCTTACAGAACACAGGCTGTGCGACTACAAAGGTTAAAAATACTTTACGTAAGAACGCATTTAAAATTAGCAACTTGTACACACGACTGATAGCAGAATGTAAATCTTGTACGCAGACAAAAGGCGGTTTGTTGTACCAAAACCAAGGGGTGGTACACCTTTAGTATGCATAAAGAACACTAGCTACATCGCTTTTAGACGTTAAGGCGATCTCAGTAGTCGTTTGTAGTCAAGGGATGAAGCAGGCGCGTACTCAACTCTGCGCTGGTTGAACCCCCAAATTTATTTTTGAATTCGGCCCAGAAATGTCTTACATTGGCCCTGTGTGGAGGCACTGGAAGGTAATATTAGCAGAAAAAGGGGAAGTGTTTCACGACAAGAACTATGTCGTGTGGAGAAAATTATTTTCGGAAGGCGCGAAGCCTATTTACAAGCTGGCGGTCGGCAATTCAAGTCTCTTCCATGAAACCAGTAAACTCCCGGCGGATGAAGACTTCCTAGGCGATGAAGTTCTGTGACAGCTGCCATGGTTTGGAACACGAACAGTGGCACGCGGGGTACGAATATTGTCTTGGACAGTTCACTTAGTTTCTTAATTGCCGTTAATACAATGACGGTAAAAGTGTACAACAATCCCTATACATGCCTCAACAGGCTCTCACGGCACTAGGAGGTTGAGACTCACGCAATTTATAGACAACTGACACACGAAAATGGCAAGGTTGTCAGCCCCAAGCACCGGCCGCCTTTACCCTAACCCTCTCCAGGAGATACCTCCAGTATTAATTCTGTTCGAAGCTAAGTCGACCGACCCCAGGGCCATAGTGTGACCGGAAGGATTAAGTCAATAAAAAATCCCAGTGATCCCATCGGGACTCGAATCCGTGACCTTCTTGGCCTGCAGCCCAGTGAATACATCAACGGTGCATAACGTGAAACTTACACGTATGACAGAAGATACCGTTTCTACATCAACTATAAATGTGGCGACAGTTCGATATTTCAGTGAAGTTCAATCCTCCCCCAAGCTTACTCAAACACACACACACACACACACACACACATATATATATATATATATATATATATATATATATATATATATATATATATAACGCATTGATAAACGGTGTACCGGAGTTAGTACGGCATTGCTGAGTATTCAATTTGTGATATAAAATACAGGTTACAATGCCACAATGACATAAACGATCGAAACTTAAGCTAAATACAGTTGACGAAAAATGCATAATTACAACTGACATACACAGGGTAATTTGATCGTGAAGATTAACCGTTACGGTTGTGACAACACACTACGCTCGTGTAGCAGCAACCAATCATAAGTGCACCCTAGAACAGGCCACGAAGGCCCAGAGGTGGAGCAGAGGTATAGCTCTACTCCATCTTTAATCTCGGTGCTAGAAGGGAGCGGGTAGTCAACGCCACGCCCCGGCCGCTTTACCCCCGGGAAAGACCCAGTGCCCATTGTATAGGCGGCTGGGTGGGCCTCAGAGCCCGTCTGGACAGGTGCGGAAAATCTCGCCCCCTTCGGGATTCGATCCCCGGACCGTCCAGCCCGTAGCGAGTCGCTGTATCACATGAAAAAGAAAAACAGAGTCGCTGTATCACATGAACAAGAAAAACAGATTTCGAACACACTTCCGAAACGTCGAGCACGTCAAACATATGTCATGGCTGAGCTAATGGTCAATGTTCAACGTATTACTGGTACAGCCTTTCCCCGAGATTTCATTTCGTCGCTTCTGAGTAAATGGAAACAAAGACCAACGCTGGTGCTATGGCGCATGCTTATCAGACACATCAAGGGCCCCGCAGTTCGGCAGCGGCAGCAGAATTGGCCCAGAAAACAGCTGACGGCTGCGTCGTTACTGGGGTAACCCGCTAAATCGATATGGTTCATTCATGTAGCGGAATCAGAGATCACACATCACGTGCTCCGACACTTCCTCTCTCCACGGCAGTGTGTCCCTCTTTTCGGATATGGGAAGTTCCACAGGCTGTATTCCGACTAATGAAATACCTCGGGCCGTACAGTCCTGGAGAAAGTAACTTTCTCAGCTAGTCAATAAACTGCCTATCTTTTATGGAACCCGAAGTTTCATTACCGTGTCCACGACATCCTGGTGCTAGCCATATCCTCATCCCGATTAATCCAGACCACAACATAATGTCCTACTTCCTTAGGATTAATTTTCATATCACCCTACCACCTACCATCTATAAGCTCTCCAAATAATTTATTACGTACAGTGTCTTTTCATCACTTCTCCACGATTTCAAATGCTTCGTTATGCATTTACTTTTCCGGCAGTATATATTAACTTATCTTACATGTCTCAGTGTAACGAACGTGTATTTTTCCACCATTAATGTATTTAAGAAAAAATAATAACTACACACGGGGTGACTTATTTCTGTACTACATTATACATATAAAGGGAAAACCCAATTCAGATTCAACGCGACGCGCCAGCGTGTCGTTTTACATTGCTAAGAAAACGGTGGGAAGTTTCGAAACGCGTACGGTTCTCACAAATTCGCGGAAGTGTAAAGCAGTGGACAAGAATGTGTTGCAACAAAACGGCATACATTTTGCAACATCTATTTTCTCGAACCTACGGTAAGAGGGGACGACGTCACTTCCACTTCAGAAGTATGCTACGATGGTACAAAACAGAACAGTACAAAAAATGGGGCCTGGTACAGCCTTGGGCCGTGTCATTGAAGTTTAGCGACAATTCACAAAACGGTTAACAGGTATTTAGGGACGAATAAAGGAATACTAATTCTTATCAAACACAGAATGAATGGTACAAATTATCGGCACAGCTTAAACACAGTTTATTATCAGCTGTTTGTATTTACACCAGGTGCTCCACACCAAGAGCCTCTTTAAAAGCCGTCACAGACGAGCAACAAGGTTGCACCTGCGCATGTCTGTCTGGGCCGCTGTCTCGTAGCTCCGGCAAACAAATGCCTCAGCAGAACTCCTCAACTGGAGCATTTCTCATCAATGAGCGTCACCCCTTGTGCATAACGGTCTAACCTCGCAGCTACAAGACTGGCGCCAGGATCTGTGTATCTGGCAATACCTTCGTCCTACCGGGCTTTGCATTTAAATGTTAGTGGTTTATGAAAAATGAATTTCCTAGCTGCGTAAATATATAAAATTAATTTTTTGGGGAGTTTTCGTACATGCGTTCGCGTTCGGCAACGCAGGTATTTAAAAGGTTAACGGGAATTTCGGAAGAATGTTATCCCTGTCCCCCCCCCCCAACACACACACACACACACACACCACAATCGTATTTCCCTCCTAATACTATCCCAAAGTGAAGCAGAAAAGCAATGACGCCAAGTCTCTATATTTCTGATCATACTGAAAAAAGATACGCATCTCACAGACGTTTATGAGCACGAAAAGTATTGGGGCTTTCGTTACAAAAAAAAACTGGTTATCGACTATTCTAAGTCCTCGGAAAGAACTTAAGAAGTTGGTAAGAAGGAAGTCAGTGAGTAAAACAAGAATGAGATGGCACGTAGAGTTAGACAACGAGCATCCCTCGCACCCGTGGCAGACGTATCGCTGCACTTGGTTTTCGTTGGCCGACTGGAGCGTGTGCACCAGTTGCGTTGCTACAGCCGCAACTATACTGGGTGATTCAGGAGGAAAGGTCAATATTTGGGAGATTATAGTACCGGTCCTTGTGAGAAATAAGTGCATATGAACATGTGTCTAATTCTGAATGGTTACCGAGATACAGCTGTTTGAATCTGGCGCGCACTGTTCGTTAGAGTTCTGTTTATGGGGTTGGATGCTGCTGCCCGCGTAAAGACACGATAAGATCAACTCAGACGAAGAGCACGCCATCTCCGCACACAAGTTGCGAAGTGCCTGAAGGTGACGGTGGGATTTTGGAACATCACTGTGAATTGTAACAAATTTACCAATTAAACATTAAATTGTAATTAAAATACAATTAATAGTAAGTACTTTCTCTTTATTATCATTCACAATGCTTTTGCATTTGAAGATTCAAACAGCTCTATCTCGGTAACCATTCAGAATTACACACATGTTCATACAAACTATTTTCTCACGAAGACCGCCACTGTTACCTCCCCAAAAATTGACCTCCCCCCCGTGAATTACCCTGTATTTTTTCTACGCATCATGTTGAATATCATTCAATTATCGCCATCACTAAATATTCAAGAATAATGGACGGGGAAGTGTGTAATTTAGGGTCCCTAATGTATCTAACGACCATCGGCTGCTACTACCTGTACGGTCGATTATCGTGTTAAAGAAGTACAATCAGAGGACCGCCCACCAAGTACGGCTGAAGTCACACACGATAGTTGTCAGATAACGTAAGGGCCCACATCTCTCCTTTCTCTTTGTCTCTGAAACAACGCCAGAAACAAATGGAAATGGTGATAACATCTGGCTTCTTTCCGTGGCACCAGTACACCTGCAGTTCAGTGCACATGAGAAATGATTTACTGTACTACGAAAATGGTTCATTTCTGTCGAAATTTGGTCAATACCTGCAGTCCGGTGTTTTATTGCTTTTCAAAAACTTCAATTGCAATTTCACCTACAACAAAACTAAGCTCATACACCATCAGCGTACGTTTGTGCTATCCGGTGCAGTCTGCAAGCCAATCGGCCTTTTCTCATTCTAACAACGGGATCGCGGGTTCGAATCCTTGACAGATACCATGATGTATGGATGTATTTTTGTATGCTGTAATGGCCCGCGGAGACAGAAGTCCAGGTTTGGGCTGATTTTCTCTGCCCAAGGCTGCATCAAGAACTCGTTTCGTAATTACGAATAAGGCAACACTACAAATAATAACAGAAAAAATGGGGGGGGGGGGGAAATCAATGTTTTCCCCCCATTGCATTCATCCTTTCTACTCGGGGAATGCCGGACGGCCGATACGGGGTTTTTTGGGTTGTAACGCAAAAGCCGGGGCACC
>Ga0123352_10010418_pt1 | contig 14589 bp, 5 predicted proteins | sample TergutLab28metaG_FD_89700 | JGI IMG/M metagenome (GOLD analysis project Ga0123352, IMG submission 89700) | Labiotermes labralis P1 segment gut microbial communities from Petit-Saut dam, French Guiana - Lab288 P1 | ecosystem: Host-associated > Arthropoda: Insects > Digestive system > Gut ... | reverse complement strand
GTTGCGAGGGTGGGTTAGAGAATGGGTGGTTGTTTTTTGTTGTTGGTTTTTTTGTTGGGGGGGGGGTGGGGGGGGTTTCTTGGCTAGCAGAGCAACTGTCGACTAAACAAAAAAAAGTTGTCTTACATTTAATTAGTTTGATATGATCCTTTCCTGCATTTCGGCCCAGAGCGGGCGTTTGACGAGATATCGATACTGTATCAGATCGATAAACGCACCCGTGTAGCGTTCCGTTTGAACGGTTACCTACTGTACTGTAGACTGTACATCTGCTCACCGGTGTTGCAGGCAGTTTGTGGCATCATTTACTGGATTTTCAGTTAAGGTCCCGTGGAGTGACCCAAGGCACTGACACTTGTCACTAATGGAACACATCCGCCTACATTAAATTCAAATGTGTTCCAGTAGAAGCGTGGTAGTGTGAAGACTCTTGCCCTATTACTGCCATATCAAAAGTTTCCCCCGTGCACACAAAGAAGGCAAAGAGGGAATGCAAATTTCTTAAACGAGATGAATTTGACTGGTCAGCTTCAAACTCCCACCGATTTACTCCCCCCCCCCTCGAAAAAAAAGCCCCTGGAGGAACAGTCAGAATTGTTGAGGGCATAATGGCCGAAATTTAAGTAAACCCTCACCAAACTTTTTTTGGCACCAGATTTTTTTTAAGAATTTAACTAACTGCATGTGTTTAATTATTCAGCATGAAATGAGTATTTAGCATGCTTCTCAAGTTTCTTTAACAAATTGGGCCTCTCAGTCAAAAAGTATGAAATTGTCAGGCACCACTTACAGGAACTTGATCTCATTTTTTGAGTGTACCATTTTCCCGTTGCTCTAGAGAGGAAATAACAGTGACTTAGTTGAGCGAAATCTCTTGGAAATCCACCAGGGAGACGGTAGGAATTGAGATAAAAGGTAAAATTAAAATTAATGTTACGGAAATCTGTTTTCATTACGTCAAGTGGGTCTGTTGTACTCGTGGGATTATGTGTTAGCCACACTGATCCTTCTGGTTGCGCCAAAGCCTTGCTTGATTTTATTTTCCATTTTCTTTTCTTAATATGGCACTTGAAGCCAAACCGCTCCGTAAACAATTTCGGAAACAGCAAGTCCTCTTCATGGACGTCATAACAGGGAGACGCTAATACTCTTTCCTATTGCTACCGTAACCCACAGAATAGGTGGTACTATTATTAGGCAGACTATGAAGACGCCCCTACACACAAAACGACGCCGACGCCGACGCTGCTGCCACCGCGGATCAATAGTACGAGAGAAAATTTTCCCCCAAGCTGCAAAACCATCGACTGTGGCTCACTCTATCGAGCGCGCGAGCGAACGAACAAAATCCGCCCCGGTTTTCGTCAACATAACGCAAGTTTGCTTCGTTCCCGCGCGGCAAAGCTGCAGCCGAAGAGACGTTCACGACCCTTGAGGTAACCAAGCGTGCTGACGTGATGAAGCAAAGAAGAGGAATTTAATTAAAAGAAACCACCATATTTCGGATATTCATCAGTCCTTGAGTTCTGTCCCTTAACCTCGCTGTCTGTCATTTCTTAATTATGGCGTACTCTGCGCTTGTAACATTTGCACCGAAAAACAAGAAAGCATCTATGCTCTGACACCACAGTAGTGCACACAATTCAACATGGAAGCCGACCGCACCCTCGTTCCAGAAGCATAATTCAAAACGTGCTCTGTGTGATGTAATTAGTGAATAATCTTTCTGTGTGAGTTACAGTTTCATATCCACCCCATTTTACGCAAAGAATTCCAAACCACGCCGAATCCAACGACGGCAGACTTCAGACCTAAAGACGTTCTGATTTAATTTGGGAGACAAGAAGTGTGATTAGATAAAAAGTGTTTGTGATGCACAAAAGAAGATAAACAAAATTATGTTTGGTGGAAAGTGTTGGGTGTTGATAGGAGCCTTCGAAGAATAAAAGTAACTGTAAACGTTGTGCGATAAGTTTATACAAGTGACCAGCGTCGGACTATATTGCAGCAAAGTCTGATTGAAATAGTTCGTTTTTAGTTCAACAGTCGTGGTTCGGTCGTGAAAGTGCATTTGTGCATGATCTGTGGAAGGGACACGGTTTCCATTCACATGGTTCTCGATTCAAACATTTTGAAATTTCTTTATGCAACAATATTTATACGAGAAACAGAACATAGTCACTGACCTGAGGTTGAAGTTTTTTTATTGTTGTAATGTGGCAACGTCGAAAACCACGCCCACCATTGCTGTGACGTCACGGCCTGTCTTGTGAGGTCACCCAGACATTAAGTGGCAGGTTACCTTAAGGTCAGTTGATAATTTAGAGGCATGATTGACGTAATGCCTAATTACTTTTAGATCTCGGTACTTTATGTCAGGCCAGGAGGGACGGTGGAGAGGGTACCGTGAGGTGTTAGCAAGTAGGTGTTCTTTGTACCTTGGAGGTGATGTTCACCCATAGAATGGCTGAGGAAGACTGCGAAAACCCACCGGATTACGGTGTACGTTTGAACCTTGTTTCTTCGTATTTGTAAGGGCTCTGGTGTGAAACTCACTCGATAGTTAAGTAATGTTAAGGTGCGATATCCTAGTTGTGTAATCCCAACGTATAAAGTGAGTGTGAAGCAGTGTAAACACAACTATGTTTGGTATCTATAGTTAGCGATGGTGGGTAGCTAGCGGCTACTACATGTTTCGGCCATCATCAGGTTGTACGTATTTAAGTAGGTAAATTAATACAATATGCAAATTCAATCAGACTCGACATCAAGTTTATCTACTTTAGTATGTACAACCTGATTATGGCCGAAACATGTAGTTGCCGCTAGTACCCACCATCGCTAACTATAGATACCAAATATAGTTGTGTTTAGACTGCTTCACACTCACTTTGTACATTGTAATGTCTGGGCTTTTGTGGTCTTTCTTAGTCAGTTCAACCTCGAAATATGAAAAATATTCCACCCAACCTCTTCACAAATTCGCCATTTCACAATCTAGCCCACAGTATTCAATATAACCGTATGACTACCATCTGCACAACTAAAACTGTTCCGCTGTTTTGTTTTTCACTTCAATTTTTTTTTGAGAAGTTAACTGGGTCGCTCGCTTATTGATGCTATTTACCACAAAACTTCCTCACCATTTTCCCCAAAGTGTTTTTTTTTATTAAGTATACGCACTCAAATTTTATCAGTGATTGCCTTGCTTATAGAAATATTCCGTGAATATTTTAAATTTCCACGGCAAAAAATGAAAAAGTGAAAGCTTAGATTTTCTCAACAGTGCTGATATGCACGCGATATGTCACTGTAAGTTATTAAGCACTGTCCGGAAAGTTATTCGTTAAGTACTTGTAATCTAGTAGTCATTAAGTGATCTAATTTGGAAAATTCTATTCTCTTATCACCATCGTCACATGATTTTATTTTAAAATCTTGTGGAAATTTTTGATTACTTCATCATCATCATCATGTTCCTGAAGGGTTAGGTGTGTTTCCTGTTCCTTGATCCTCAAGATGAAGTTGGTCCCTCCATCTCTTCCTCGGTCGTCCTATCTTCTTTCGTCCTTTTGGTTTATATTGTAGTGCTTGTTTTGGTAGTCTGTTTGTGTCCATCCTCTGTACGTGTTGTAGCCACTTTTTCTGGTACTGTTTTATTTCCTTTACTATATCCTGTACTCCCGTTTTTTGCCTAATACATTTGATTACTTAAGACGACTAATTCTTAGCAAGTACATTTAATTTCAAGTCTTTTTCGATGTTTATGTTACTCAGCGTTGTACTTTCCTCTATCAGTAGGAGATTCCAACTGAACCTCTGATATGCGGAATCACAAAACACTTTTGCTGTCAAGGTCACAGACATGATACAGTTAGCATAAGAACTAAGAGAAAACGTTAGGTCCATATAGAACGGGAATTTGTTGATTGACTAATTATCTACGTTGTTTTTTAATGCTGAATAAGAAGACAGACGCGTTTGGCGACGGGTACCTTTGTTTGACTTGGAATGCCATTGCAGTGACAGTGGTATTGTGACCCAAATATGAAAGGGTTAATGTAACAGTATGACAATTAAATGCTCTGTCATGTGGCAGATTTAAGAATTCCCTGCGCTATTCCCTATCCGCAGATGCAGTGTCCCCGCACTTTGTTAACCTCTGCGAAAGATTAATTAATTTCAAGCCTTCACAGCAACTGGCTAGCTGTCGGTAGGGAGCAAAATAAAAGAACAGTCAGATTACAATGGAGCAACAGATTATGGCAGCAGAACAGAAACATAGCCTTCTGCAATTTCAACCCAAAAAATGCACACAATTGTCATCTAATTCAGAATAATATTTTTAAAAACATTAAATTCCTACATATTCCAGACATTGCTGGTCCATAATCAGGCGGTACATTAACTGATGTACAAGACTGTTACTGAACAATACTGTGATCTGTTGCATAAGTACAAGGATTGATATACTACCTGGTGATGGACTAGTAACGTCCGAAACACATGTTTTCAAAAATTGTATTGTGAATTAAATTACAGTTACGAGCATTTTTTGTTTCAAGTTGTGGAAATTGAACTACAATGCACGGAATGAACAATATAAGAAACTAGCTGTCTAAATTAATTCTGATATACTGATTCTAAATTTCGATGTACAAATTTTGCCTTACGCAATATTGTTCTGTTACGATTATTTCATTTAGAGCCACAATATCAATTTCTCTTTTATTACTCTGTTACCGCATTATCTGTATAATTTTATCGACCGTGAGAATGAGACTAATCATAGAGACTGAAACCAACCAGTTATGTTGTTGTTGGTATATGGGCGGTAGAAATGCAGCCTGAAAAGTAAGAAGGCGTTCGACTTGACGATGCAACTAGCAGATTGTATCTTCTATTGTTTTTGCAGAACTTGCACCGATAATATTAGGAACAAAATGGTGTGTATTTAAATATGATTCACTTCACTCAGATTGATCTTTGTGTGCAGAATTTTCACCTAGGTTTTGTTATGATTTGGCATGTTCCCACGTGAATTGCCTCATTGTACTCTTTAACTTGATGTAGCCGAGCTCTTTCTCGGTCACCTACTCACGTAATTGCCTATCTTTGATGTAACATGTTGGTTCGTTATCCTGTTTGGAAAGGCCTGCCTTTTATCTAGCAGCCCGCTAGACTGCTTGCATAAATGCATGAAAAACATACCATATAAGGCTGCGTGTGCAATTTAGTCTTCCTGATGACGAACGTAAGATGTTCGAAACATGTAGAAGACAAGAAGAACTGAATTAAAACATTAATTTAAAAAGTGCATTTTTGTTGGTTAACGTTACATAAGTCCATCTTATAGAATTATTGGGTTGCAAATGGCGCTGCTGTCTCCGTCCTATGTTTGGAGATTAATGCGCCAATATTCCATGAGGGAATCCCAAGGATAGTTAAGCTTGTGATCCCTTAAGGGTGGAAGTTCTCTGTGCTTCCCATGCCCGTCGGCTGTAATCTGTTTCAGACTTCACCGTGTTGAACGGAGGCATGCGTCTTGCCGCATATGAGATTCAGTTTCTATGAAAATGATAGCTTGACGTCCGTTACGTAGAGACAGTTTTACGAGTCTTGGAATTACACGCTGCCTCACGAAACAGTAATAAATGGGCGATAGTGAAATGTGGCCGGTTTCGATATTTTATAGCTATCCTGACGGCGATACTCGACATTAACACAGTGCCACGCGCGATATTGAATCATAAGAATATTCAAAATCCTCATGCCTTCCGTTTTCATTTTTTGATGTTTTGCTGACCGTGCATCTCAGTATATTTATCTTAGTAATTAACCAACTTCATGCACAACATTTTGTTTTTCAATAAGTTTATTTCATACCTCTACATGTTTCGAGCACATGTGCTCGAAACATGTAGAGGTATGAAATAAACTTATTGAAAAACAAAATTTTGTACACCAAGTTGGTTAATTACTAAGATAACTTCCGTTTTCATGTCCAGTCATTAAAATTAACTTTCACAGTCATTATGTCTATTTAAATGACTGCACGAATTGCTGCAAAAAGTGTGATCGGTTAATAAATTTTATTACAAAGTACCGTCTATACACAACAATTGAATATCAGTTGTAGTTTTACAACTGGTTGATCAGGCTACATGTTTCGGCCGTTTTATCCGGCCATCATCAGGCCTACAGAATAATATTGTTAATTAAGGTGTATTCGTTAACTTTACGAACGAATGTATCTTAATTAACAATATTATTCTGTAGGCTTGTTGATGGTCGGATAAAACGGCCGAGACATGTAGCCTGATTAACGAGCTGTAAAATTACAGCTGCTATTCAATTGTTGTGTATAGACGGTACTTTGCAATACAATTTATTACACGTGCACAACGGGATGGTGTCATTCAAATTCATGATCGGTGAAGTGTATCATTTCCTTCCGCAGTTAAAAAATTATACCCAGACCCACTCTTATTCACTTCCTTACAAGAATACTTTTTACTCTAAAGTAACTGAAAATTTGACTGGATCGAGAGTGAAAACCCCTAAGCCACAGGAGTGCGCGTTTTCAAACGCATTTCTTGCTACTGCGTGTCCCCCCCCCCCCACCCAAGTGACCAATGCAGTGTTCATTGCTGTGGGCACAATTACTCTTCTTGGAACTAAGCAGCACAAGACTTAACATCAGTCCTACTTTGGGACAAAATACAACCTAGTTTGTGACGATGTGAGACAAGTTCGATATGTTATTTGTAGGCGCTGTAATATACAGCCGGAAACCCATCATGTGTAGTGTACGTCTGCCCATCTGCTCCTGTAATCTCCCTATAGACGGCGCACTCAGTAATGGATTTGGTATTAGAAGTGATATTAAAACTACGTGATATAGAAACGTCCGTCATGAGCTGATAGACATTGAGCTCACTATACAGCTCATCGCCACAGTTGAAAACAGCGTGGTTCATAAACAGTTTAATTAATAGATGTCATTGTTTTAATATTATCTTCTCATCCACGTCTAGATTACAGAAGCGCACTGTTTCATTGAAGATGAATGACCTGTAGAATATGACACTGTGTGGTCTTGTGGAAGTATACCGAAGTTTCAGAAGGACCTGCTGCTCCCAGAAGACACTAATCTTCAAAGTCACTGCTATGGAACGCTCCGGCGAGATTTATGTAACATTATGTTGTTACTGTTCTTGGTTCTTTAATACGATTTACACTATCGGGCCGCCTCATCATCTTGTCTTTTAACCGTCGTGTAAAGCGGTCTGAAATTTTTTGTTGATTTATTATTAAGTAATAGTGATTTAAGCATCTAAGTACAGTCACAATATTTCGGCAGACAGCCTTGATTTATAGTACCACAATCCAGAATGGAATATTTTGCGTGTCTGCTTAACGCGTATGTGGAAGGAGTCCTGGTTGCGTTGTCTTTCCGCATCGAATTCCGTTGTGCTACCACTCAATGTCGCCATCTCTGTTACGTGCGTACATTTTAACACGTGCTACAAAGCGGCAGTGTGACTGTCGCCAGAACTTGAAGATACTTTTCAAAACCTGCACGTGCTGCTTTGCTCACCTGGTTCTGTATGCAGTACTGTTCTACGCCTATTACCAGCTGGAATGGGAAGCGGGAGTGTGGGTGGGACAGAACCGGGTGTCACAGAAACGGGCTTCGCATTGTCGACGCGGATGAAGTTTTCTTACGCTTTACGTTGGTGAAATACCACCATCTTGGAATCTGTTTCGATTGTGTCACATTGCCCTGCACATATTCTGTTGTCAGGCTTCGATAGACAGCTTCTTCACAGAGCGTATAAAACTCAACGAAAACAAGATATGAAAGAAGTGGTAACATTTTATGTCACGTTGAAGTAATTTTGTTATTTGAGTAGCCGTTACGATTCGAAATAAACAGTCTGAGAAATTTGCCATATTCACACCTCATGACAATGAAAATCTTTCAGCAGAACAATGCCTAAATCAGGAAAAGGGATTGCCGTGACTTCTATGGAAATGTGCTGAAAATGGGCGTATTGTATCGCCTATTTATGGACTTTTGATAGAGCCTATGGCATAGAGGACAAGTATTGGATAGTGCTGTCAGTGAATTGGCTCTACCCTTTGACCAGGTAACTAAAAGATGTTCCAGCGAGGCCTGTGGTAAACTCCATATACCTAAGCCCTTGTCGGATAACTTTTATATTCAGCAGGGTCCGAAAAAGGTATAAGCTTCATCAGTGCAATTTTTAAAGTTTGCTATAGATGTCGGCATTAGAAACGTCCGTAAACTTCGCGAAGTATTGGAATTTAAAGGTATACGTCAGCCTCTCGCCTCTGATAATGAGAATGCTGGACGTGAACTTAACTATGCGTAAATACCATTAAACAATAACCCAGAAGGTCTGTTAATGGCCCCACACACTCTAAGTTAAACTGTGCAGTTTAACTGTTTAAAAAAAACTGCACGAAAACTGAACTGAATGTTCTCTGGCACAGCACAGGTTTCCCATCACGTTTGTCAGTTCTGTTTGTCTTGTTGTGTGTGTGACTATGGTGGATAAAAACAAGGCTGTCGTTTGCTGTTTCCTAGCCACATCGGCCATAATTTTATTCGAAACGAAGACAAGAAAGCGTAAAATGTGGAGTAAGAAGTGGTATTTGAAAAGGAATATATCATGCCGTGCCCATCTGCTGAATGAATTGCTAGAAGGTTGAGTGCCTTGAGATGATGCCATCGTGGTGTGGGCACATAAACTTAGGAAACTATGGGGTTCCCTGATTGAACCGCGCAGTTCTGTGTGTGAAAGACGACTGGAAAGGACAGTTCTGAGGCCTACGCTATTGCCTGTCAAAACTGCGCAGTTTACTCGGTTTTTCCGACAGGTATGACGTCACACAGTAAAATCGCTCAGTTTAACTGAGAGTGTACAGGGCACTTTAGACGCTACTAAGGGCACTGGCTTAGAAGCAAGCGCAGTGAGCACAGACTACGTTCCGTTAATGTCGCATCGCAGGAATGCAGGAGGATAATCGTATTACAGAAATAGCTAAACACGTCCTTCAAACGCACTGCAACATTGAATCAAAATTTCTTGGGAAATGGAGGCGAATAAAAGTTACGTTGATGGGGAAGTTAAAAATTAAATTCGGAGATTATGTGTGAGATTTGCTTCCGGATATTTCGTCTTTCGTCTCATATATAATTTTAGTTTAAAATACGCAGGTTGTAAATATGTATGTCATTTTGCAGTTTGAAACTTGCACTTCCGTACTGAGTGAGAAACGCAGATTGCGTATTTTGATGTCTTGCTGACCGTGCATCTCAGTAGGAACTGACCAACTTGATGCACAAATTCTTGTTTTATAATAAGTTTATTATATGCCTCTACACGTTTCGAGCACTATGTGCTCATCATCAGGAGGTCAAAATTGTATTATACAGCATCTGGTATCGTCACGCCTGTAGGTGGCCGTTCAGTGCACAGGTTGAGGGAGATTGCGTATGTTTGAAAACTTGCAGTCTAGAAAGCGTCTGACTGCAATAGGTGAGTTTTAACAGGTGGAATAAACCATTTCGAAGAAACATTGTGTGGATAGGAAATCATCATCATCATCACATAACGTCTGACGACAGGTCCATAGCCTCTTCCAAAGCGAGCTGTCCAGAGAGCGCGACGTAGTGCTCCATCTTTTGGATTTTATTATCTTCAAGTTTCCTTAAAGTCATCATGTAGCTGCATAAGTCTTCTTCCTCGTCGTCTTCTCCCTTCTATTTTTTCGTCAGTAATGTATTTTATAAGGCAGTTTCTACACCAGATATGCCAAATCCAGTTATCCTTTCTTATTTTTATTGCATGTAGGGTGTTCCTTTCTTCTTGTCTCGAAGAAATACTTGTCATTTCTCACACGATCAGCTCAAATGACATTTTCTATCCTTCTCCACCACATTTCCAAACTTTCAAGATATTTCTTATCTACTTTGGAAGTGTCCAATTTTCAGAGCCATACAAAGCCATGCTTCAAATGCAGCATTCCCCTAGTTCACATAAAAAAAATAACTCTAAAGTGGATTTTACAGAAGTACGACCGGCACTGTGGTTCTGAATTCGTTTCTCTGAGGACAGGGGATCGTTGGTATGTTCTTGAGCACACGCTAATGAACCTCGGATTTCTTAAAAGATGCAGGGAATGGGGCTTTCGGATAGTTCCATTGAATGAGTTTCGTGAAAATAATGTCTGAAATGGAAAAACAGCGTTTCACGCAATGAATTCCTAACCCATGTAGTAGCTATGTATCACTGTATACCGTGTCTGAAGTCAAAAAGAACGTGCCATATTGCCAGATGCTCTTTTCAGCACGCTTTCTCGGTTTCTTGATATAAGCCCTGTATTGATTTTATAAGACTAAGTGTGTTGCGTGCGTTACTGCGGTCAGTGCCTGCCCTCGGAGATTTCTGCTTCTTAAATAATGCATACCTTTCTTTCTCCCCTACATCGTTAGTTCGTGTAGATTACAAACTGTTTTCAAAATGTTGTAAATTTGTTAATTACAATCACGGATCTCGTGGTGTCGAGTGATTTATGACTTTATGCCACGATCCCTTTTTTTTTTAGCGTGTCGCTAAACTGATAACACCAGGTAACAGCTAAACTGGCACACACTAGCCCTGAGAAGACACTGCACGCGGACTGCAGAAAATTCTGTAGTTGAAAGTATATGTGGCAATATGGTCTCTGTAATTGTTAGGTTTTCATAATATAGCTAGTTTCGTGGAGTGATTGCAGGCTTCCGCCGCGATGTCGTTGAGATCTTTGCTCTTCCGGGATATTACGAAACGTCGTGAACTGGTAAATCCTTACCAACATTTCGGGGAAAAAATTAGCGGTCCGATCTTCGTGGGAGTAGTCCAAGAATGCAACAAGAAAACGTAAAGCGTCTTTGAGATAGCTGCATAATCTCCGTTTAATAAAAAAAAATAACGTAGATTTCGTAATCTTGTCTTCTTATTTCACACTAATACGTTCTTCGTGAGCCATGCTCCAAAATTTAAATATTCACCTGGTCCATTAGATGTTAAGCTTTATAATCTTCATTTAACACTTTCTTTTGATATTGTAAATATTTAACGCAAAGCGTAGGAGTGTATGGTCCTATTTTACAGTTTCATCCTTGTAAATAAACAACTTGACACACAATTTTTCATATGCTCCTGCATACCAGACGGCCATCTACACAGAGTGACATAAACCAGCTGTCGCACTGATACAATAATTCTCCTGATGATGGGCACATGGCTGCCGGAAACATGTAGAGAGTAGAAATAAACATACATGAAAAATTGTGTGTCAGTTTGGTTATTTGCAAGGATCATATCAGGATGCAGGCCAACAAAACCTAAAATTTTGCATTTCATAACTGTTGTTATTATGATATGTGTGCAGTACTCATTTTTGTCTGTAATAAATGAATATCAATAATCACGTGGTTTCTAAATTAACAAAAAGTTGGAAAAATATATGCCGTCCATTGCAGTGAATTATTTGTTCATCTTTGCACTAAGTGGGCAGTTATTTATGGAAATCTGTTCCTATTATGCTTAAATAGCAAGGCGTTGTTTGAAAATTCGCCACTTAGTTGCAATATCTACTGGCCCTGCCGGTCACACTTGGCTTGTCTTCGTGCTCTCATGTCTCTCAGCCTCATTCATTGCTGTCCCAAATGTTGCAGAGGAAGCAACTGTTGCTTGCCTGGGCACGGATACACGCCGCTAAATGTTTTTATGGAAAGTGTCCCGTAAGTTCCTGAATAAAAATTAAATTCACACAGTGTAATATTTGCAGAGGAGGTAGCTGTTGCTTAGAGCGGCAGCCAGCTGCTCAGCCTCGTTGCCGCTTGTTAAACAGCAAGCTGTACGAATGTGTTACTGCTGGGAACCTGTAGAGCTCATGTTTTGTAGGAACACTTTGTTGATTGTTGATTGTTGCTTGTTGCGGTGCCCAGGCACACAAAGAGCTGCGCTAACTCATGTAATAAAGATTACTCTAAGAATTTCGCAATAATAATAATAATAATAATCCAGAAGAGCCCAAATAGCAAATTTTTGGCCTAAGCAACTTCCTGCAACACACAAGCATATACCTGCACTTTTTAACAAATTAATTGAAGAAGATCAAATACCGGAGTGGTTAACAGTAGGAGTAACATTCCTTGTTCCAAAAAACGATAATACTGAAAATCCAAAGAATTGCAGACCTGTGACCTGTTGGCCTACAATATACAAACTCATTACATCTGTTATAAGCAGGCGTATACAAAAATATATGGATGATGAAAATCTGATGCCAAAAGAGCAGAAATGGTGCTGCGGCGGATGAAAAGAGTGCAAAGATCAGCTGCTAATTTCAAAAGCAATACTACAAGAATGTAAACGCAAGAAAAAAAAATTGTGTGTGGCATGGATTGACTATCAGAAAGCTTTTCGACCGGGTGCCACACAGTTGGATAATCAAATCCCTAAAGTTAACTTGGATCAATAATAATGTTATATTATTCACCAAGAAGGTCATGAGCTACTGGAGAACACTATGCACCTAGACACAGAAAATAAGCTAGTAGAAACAGAAGACATAAAAATACAATGTGGAATATTTCAAGGAGACTCACTATCACCACTGCTATTTTGCATTTGCTTAATCCCTGTCACTGTACAACTGAATAGGTTGAACACAGGATATGAAGAGCACACAACAAAGACAAAAATATCACACCTACTCGACATGGATGATTTGAAGTTGATTGCTGAATCAGAGGAAGAGCTCCAAAAACAGATACAAACAGTTAAAAACCGCCAGTGATTATATCCATATTGAATTTGGACTTGAAAAATGTGCCAAGATTGCATTTAAAAGAGGCAAACTAGTTCACTCGCAAAATTTAGTGATTGACATCAACAGAGAAATACAAGAACTAGAACAAAGGAAAAACGTACAAGTAACTTGGAACTGAGGAAATTGAAGGCATACAATATCAACAAATGAAAGAAAATTGACGCACGAATACAGCAGAAGATTAAGAATGATACTGAAATCTGAACTGAATGCCAGGAATAAAATTACAGCAATTGGAACATTAGCTGTCCCAGTGTTGAGATACAGTTTTGGTATAATTGACTGGAGATCTGAAAAATAAGAAAGACTCACAACAAAACTAGAAAGTTGCTAACAATGTATAAAATGCATCACACAAAAGCTGACATAGACAGGCTATATGTAAAGAGGAAAGAAGGAGGGAGAGGACTGGTACAAATCGAAGCGGGATGTAAAGCAGAAATAATTAATATTGCAGAATACCTTAACACAAATTATAAAGAAGACCAGTTTGTAAATATTTTTAAAAACCACGAAAGCACTCAACCAAATATGAACTCAATATTTAAGACAGCAACAGAGATCACAGAAAAATTAATTCAACCAAATGAGTAGAATGACGAAAAAAGAGGATGGAATACAGCACACATAGGCAAGATTGGGAGAGTCCGTAAAAAAAATGGGAAAACAAAGTAATGCATGGGCAGTACATTAGAAATATAGATAGACAGCTTATTAGTGAAGAAGACACGTTCCTCTGGCTATCGTAGGGCGACCTAAAAGCAGAAACTGAAAGTGAAATAGTGGCAGCACAAGACGAGGCGCTACAAACAAAATATTATGCGACAAAAATATTGAACACAGAGACAGATAGGAAGTGCAGACTGTGCCAACAGTTTGACGAGACAATAGACCACATAATATCAGCATGCCGAATACGGGCAAAAGAACAGCACATAAAAGGACATGATAGAGTGTTTGCACAAATACACAACAGGGGTACAATTGGACAACAAACACTGGTATGAAGATGTGCCAAAATTAGTAGAAACAAGTCAAGGAGGCAAGGTAACCATATTGTGGAACCAACAAATGCTGAAAACTATCCCCAACAAAAAAACAGACATTATAATCCGTGATAATGAAAAGGGAACATGTATGTTAATAGAAGTTGCAATCTCAGGAGACAGAAATGTGATTAAAAAAGAAACCTAGAAGATTCTAAAATACGTATATAAAGATCTTACAATAGAAATACAGCGCATTTGGAATGTAAAAACAAAGGTGATACCAGTAATAATAGGGGCGACTGGGACTATTTAAAAGTCATTCAGAAAATACGTGAGCAACATATCGGGAAAACATGAAGTCAAGGAACTGCAGCAAACAGCCATATTGGGCACTGCACACATACTTCGGAAAGTACTAATGTAAAAATACAATAGATTCAAAACTGAAACTAACGACATAAGCACCATGAGTAGTAACAACAGAATAGCTGCAACACTGTATTCCCTGGGGATACAGTTTGTCTCAGGAATGGAAGTATAAATACCTTACATAAAGGAGATGATGATGATGATGATGATGATGATGATGATAATAATAATAACGTATTGGCAGTGTGTTAGAAGTCTAAGTAGGCGAGATATTAGTGAAGAAGATACGTTTCTATTGCTAGCGGTTGGGGGGGGGGGG
>Ga0123352_10010417_pt1 | contig 14591 bp, 16 predicted proteins | sample TergutLab28metaG_FD_89700 | JGI IMG/M metagenome (GOLD analysis project Ga0123352, IMG submission 89700) | Labiotermes labralis P1 segment gut microbial communities from Petit-Saut dam, French Guiana - Lab288 P1 | ecosystem: Host-associated > Arthropoda: Insects > Digestive system > Gut ... | reverse complement strand
CCTGGGTTGTGTTTTGCGTGTTTTGTGGTGAACGTCACAGCCGTTTTTCTTTGTTGGTCGGTGTGTGGTTTTGGACGTTCCCCCCCCCCCCCCTGGCCCCCCCCCTTGCCCCCCCCCCCCCCCGAACTCAAGAACACATGCATCCATGTACATTGCACATTTCATTCTTACACATACACCTGCACTTTTTGTTGTGCATTTGGGAACCAATAAATCATTGTGTATTTCACACAGTCCTTTCTTATGTAAGCAAGGTGACATCTGCAAAATAGTGTGGTATCAGAGGCTGTAAGGAACAGGTGTGAAATTCAAAGTTAGTGGCCATACAGAGCAAGTTGGAAGAAATTTTATTAGTGCATTTGGGTATTATTTGTCCATTTCTGGTTCATTATATGTTCTTCAGAGTAGTAAAAGTTTTATGTGTTGTGGACATGAGGAAGCAATGTGTGTGGTGTCAGTTACAAGAAGATGCATATTGTGTGAAATATTTCAGAGATGTAATACAAGAGGTATGCCAGGCCTGTCTCTCTCTCTCTCTCTCTCTCTTTCTATATATATATATATATATATATATATATTTCCATTTCCAAAATTAAATAATGGATTTCATCTAATTTTAAATGTGGGGTACTGAAGTTGTTATGTGAGTATTGCCTCATACCAATTCTGTATACCTATAATTTACATAAAGCTCAAATGAGATGTCACTTTTATCACAAGGGACTCATTGCACAAAGAGAAGGATCGGTGTATAGATTCCATTAAAAAATACCTTTGCTCTTGTATTGTTCTTTGATGGTTTGAGTATATAATGAAATGCAAGGAAGTGTATGTGAGATGCACTTGGTGTTCTATTAGAAGGTTGTAAATGAAACTTACATTTGCAGTCTCTCTGAAGTAAGAATCTTGTGTTTGAAGGTTTGTTAAAATTAAATACGTTGTAAGTGTGAGCTATAAAAATCTCCATTTTGTACGTGAAACCAGTGGGTACATGTACATGTTAAGTCGATCTTTATGTGCAATCCTTAAGAGTAGAATATTTGTGAGAGAGAATCTTGCTGATATTGATAGTGGTCAGATGAAATATGCTGGGAGGATAATATGGTGTAAGGTATTCTGTTACTGACTGATGATGGTAAGTAAGAGGTCTGTACCAATTTGCATGATGTTACACACCAGCGTGTCACCATGGAGGCCCAGGTTCGATCACAGTTCAGTGCGTATGGGATCTTTGTTGGACAGAGTGGCAATGGAACACATTTTTATGTCAGTACTTGAGTTTTTACCTGTCGCTGTCATTCCACCAGTGCTCCATTCTCACGCATTCATCACTGATGCTAGATACACTTAGCCATTGACAGCATCTTTATAGAACATGCTTGATAATAACAATGACATTGAAGTTGGAGGAAGTTAGTGTAGCTTCTCGAAATGTGTGCTGGATTGTTCCACATACTTCCAATTTTGTCTACAATATGTAATTCACTGCCGTTTAATCTATAAACTGTGAAGTCTTTATTAAATAAAACAGAATTAACCATGGTTATGAAACCACAACTTTTTTTTTGTAAGTGTGTCATCCCCGTTGTGTGTGTGAAAATTGTAAAGGGTATGTAGTCAAACACAACTATGTCAATTAACACATTGCCGTCGGGCTGGTCTTTTAATTAAATACCCCCTGGTGACCAGACGTTTGAAATGCTTTTAATGTTCATTCCCATAACGTTTTGCGGGCTTATCTTTCTAAAATAAGGTTCAAGAGCAGTCTGTCAGCTTGTAACTTGAGATCCAAACATCCTGCTTGTAGCTGACGATGACCTTGAAGCGATCAGTGTGTCAGACCAGCTTGAAAACGCGCATGTTGGACGTCGTGTAAGAAAACGCAGAAATGCAGGGCCCGTCAACAACACATGGGTGAGCAATCACGCATTTCTGTGTGAGCCAACGGCAATGTGTTAAGGTGTATTTAATGGCTATACTAGACAACTACATGTTTTGGCCTTTACTGGCCATCTTCAGGTTTTCTTCAAGAGAACTTGTGCGCGCACGTGGTGCAGAGATCTCTACATATGGGCCTTATTGCGTAATGTGGTATCTATATGCGGTGGTATGCTCTCGCTAGAGGCACGTTAGGGTCTGGTGGCTAGTGTCAAGTTTGAAGTTTCTTGGTGCGCTGGTACCAGTGCACCAAGAAACTTGTTGTGTTTGACAACATACCCTTTCCAATTAACCACAACATTTATTCCAATCACATGTTGTAATGTATGTAGGTTTATCAAGAATAAATCATTGTTTAGTGTTTTCATTTAGATGCTGTGGCAGATGCTGCACTGCATATAACCAAGTCATCATTATGTGGGACTGTTGTTTTCTCCTTCATGTTGGACTTCTTTTACAGGTTAAGAAGGATCCACAAAATGTTATAGATCTGATTATTGAAGAAGAAACACAGTTTCTTAAAACTTTGACTCGAGGACGTAACTTACTAAACCGAACCATTATGAAGCTGGGGAATTCTAAAACTCTTCCAGGTATAGCTTCGCACCTTTTTGTTGCAGGCTGTAAATGTGTAAACTGGGTAAGAATACCGTAGAAGTTACTGAGGATTGTTCACAAGTACTTAACAAGAGAAGTATTGTGTATACTCATGTGTCATCTGCAGAATATATTGTAGAGTCATAATTTAGGAATTGTTTACAAATCCATAAATAATGTGACAGTGCTCAAGCATTGAGAATAATTATGACAAATGGAAATGATATGTATGATGGAATTAAGAGTAAATTATTACTACCATTAATTGTAGAATCTTTTGTCCTCTGATTCCCTCTGCAGATTAATACATGCCAGACTGTAATTTACATTTTATGTTAGTGTGAATGTTACTTGTTCTTGGAATATGACATTGAAGATGTGAGAGAACAAATTTCAGAGAATATTCGAACCTAAAAAGGGGAGGTAACATTGTAGTAACTAAATTTACTTAATGAGTAGCTTTATAATTAATTTGTGTAAGCATACTATACAGCACATGTGGAAGAACAACATTTTTTATACAAGCTTTTGCTGAAAATCTTCAGAGATGTGACCATTGAGGAAGCTGTGACACATGTAATAGGACTTTACATAAGAGTGTAGAGAAATGAGATATGTAAATCTGATGTGTGGTTGACCGTGCATCGTAATTCAGTATGGATAAGAAGCCAACTAGATGTCACTTTTGTGTTATCCTTTATTTCTCCTTTACAAGTTGCTCAACATGTTTCAGGCAACCATGTGCCCATATTCAGGAACTGACGACTGTAGTGTAATCGCCTCATGTTCATAGCACTACATGCTGTGAACTCCTCAATGGACACACTACCTGTTAACCGGTTCTGACAGCCTTCCTGCAGCCACGGCACAATACCAACTCGAGGCGATAACACTATGCAGTCGTCAGCTCTTGAAGATGTGAACAAGGTTGCCCGAAACATGTTGAGCAACTTGTAAAGGACAAATGAAGGATAACACAAAAGTGACATCTAGTTGGTTTCTTATCCATACAGAAATGAGATATGTTAATGCATATAGGATTGAGCTGACCTAATAACGTTCAGAGGCTGCTGTATGTGAACACAGTGCTTGACCCAGTGTTTCACAGCAGGAGGTAATTTCTTGACCGAACTGCTTAATGACGGTCCTGCTATAGTAGTTATAGGTATGAATGGAAGGGGTGCATATTATGTTCAAAATTTTGCAGGTGATGTGGCATGGCGACTGTATGACACATATGGGTTTCCCGTTGATTTAACGCAGCTAATGTCTGAAGAGAAGGGTCTTGTTGTTGACATGAATGCATATGAGGAAGCAAAGAAACAAGCCCAGGTAATGAACAACTTGTGTGCTGTTTAGGTGTGCACAAGATGAAATAAGGAAGAGAAATTTTTGTTGATGGTTTTGTAGCTGTTTTTCAAGGATGGTGGTAACGTATCAAAGTAGGAGTTTATGTTGTGCAGGCATATTTCAAAGTGAGTGTTGTGTTTTGTTTAGAATGTAAGTAAAGTGAAATTCATTGACATGTTCATGCTGTGAGAATTCAAATTGACTTCTATGGTTTATGCTTCTTGGAATGTGTTTGAATTCATGATTCCCCACCCTCATCTCCACCTTGAGAAGTTAAACCTCTAGTGCATCATTTATTCATCTCCATACTTTTTATCTGGATGCATTCTGCATAAAGTGTCGCTTATATGCAGCATAATGCCAACCATGTCTAGTAATTTTACCTTGTTATTTGTACTGTGCATTTTATTAAGCCATTTGTCTAAGGATTTCCAACAATGTATACTATACACTTGATTTTCCTGAAGTTCTCACACAATTGGTCCATATTCTGACAGGTTTTGGGATGGTCACCACCATCATTAGGGAATTAAACTTGTAAGCTAAAACACCACTGTTAAAACTGTTTGTCTCCTTATGCACTGACAATAAGATTCACTTCACCTTCTTTATCACGCAAAACTTGCTGGATACCAAGTGTGCAATGTTGTTGACATTAAACACCGTAGAGGTCACACTGTGGTGGTAGCGGAAGTCTTCCAAAGAGTAGGAATTCCAGGGATAGTTGGCTCACCTCTACTTTGGAAGACTTCCATCTATCGTTATAGTGTGATCTCTGTGGTGTTTGACAACACCAACAATGTTGCACACCTTGTATCCAAACAGTTTTTAATAGCAGTGTTTTAGCTTACAATGGTGCCACCACTGAAATATATCGGATAATGGACTGATTATATGAGAACTTCAGAATCATTAAGTATATAGTGCATATTGTTAGAAATCTTTAGACCTATAACTGTCTAGTATTGGTAACATCTTGGGAATATAAATCAATTACTATGCATAAGTTTTTTATTTTGCTTTGAAGTCCCATTTGTTATTTGTGAAGATCGTTCAGAGGTCGGTAGCTCAACTCTTGTCTTATAATTTGAAAGGTGCATTCCTACAACCATATAACTGTGAATTAACAAGTAACATCCAGGCTCAGCTGCTTGCATAGTCTGTAGTATATGATTTGTGAATCTACCAGACAGAATGGTCTCAGAGAATCAACTTACACTAATTTCATCCAAACTTTAGCAACAGCAATTTCTACATATTGAATGTGATTGTTATATTGTCAGAACTGGTTTCTTGAAATAGGTTAACGGGATTTTTTAGACCAGGTGTTGTTTTACTGCCATGTGTTGATTACTGTAGCCTCAAGTTAAAAATAGGGTGTAGTTTGTGAAAAAAGTGTTTTATGTAGAAAAGACCTTATATTTCATATCCTTCCCCTCAGGTTGGGAAGTATTTTTACATTTGACATCATCACCACAGTGTCAGTTAACCCAACATCAAAATCATTAAGACTATTTTGTACATAATGTTTAAAAATCATTCCATTTAAGATATATGGCATTCTCTGTGGTTTGGAAGTGTTCACTTGCCGTCTCTGAGGGGTTCATTTAATTAAAAATACATAGTTGTCACTACCACAGGTTTCTTGATTTTCTGAATTGCAGATTTTGTCACAAGGAAGTGGAGGATGGTTTGATGATCAGCTGAACTTGGATATCCATGCCATCACTGAGCTCCAAGAGCAAGGTGTCCCTCGAACAAATGATTTACCGAAGTATGATTATCATGCCTCTTCTGAAGATAAAGATGCAGACTATGGTAAGAGTGAGTTACAGCTATATAATGTTTGTGGTATTTGATGTAAACATAAAAGATATGTAGCTACCAATTAAGAGTTCGGGAATATTTGCTTTAAGGAAATAGGTTCTGAGAATTATCTCCACTGGTGAATTTGATATTACCAGTTTTGATCTTTTGAGTTCTCTTTGCAGGGAGAGAGTGAGGGTCAGTTGGTTGTTAATTTGGGCAGTCAGGTGTACAGTTATTGTTTATTTATCTTTTCTGTTCATTAATTTTGTCAGCAGTAGGTTTATGTACTTATTGTTTTAAAAAGTTAGCCCTGAGAGGGATTATATACCTGAAAGCACACAGTTGGAAACTCTTGATGTATTCTTTAGCGAATGATACTTTCTGTAAGTAGCAGGTAGACTTCACACTGGTGTAAAAAAATATTCTCATGTTTGTATGGGAAGGCTTAAAGAAAGCACTAGATGTGTAAGGAACATGGTGTAAAGTCACATTTAAAAGAGATGTTTCAAGTGCACTGTTGGTTCTTTGCAGAAGTTTTAAGAAAATGACATTATCAGAATAGTGACACAGATGGTTGGTCATTAAATTGTTGAGAAAATATGCCAGATGTGGGAAAGGTATGACTGATCTCAGTGTTGTGAAATTTATACTTGTTATTAACCATGACCGACATTGGATTCCACACTTGTTACAAGAACTCTGGTGGGCAAGAAAACATGGCTAATCTTTTGAAGTCCTCATTTGTATAGATGTAAGAGTTATTCATTACCACTTGGAATTTTAAAGGAATTACCTTTTCATCCCTCCAGTGTTTGGTGCTTATACTGGCAAGGTGATAAGGCTGCGGCACTCCAAGCAGTTTGTGGACCACGTGACTTCTGGACAGGAGTGTGGTGTTCTGCTGGACAAGACTATTTTCTATGCAGAGCAGGGGGGACAGATTTATGATGAAGGCTTCTTAGTCAAAGTTGGAGATGAGGTTAGAATATGTGTGACATATATACAGTAAAATCCTTATTTTGTGATAATCTTGGGATTAATGAGTTTCTAAACTTTATGGATAAAAAGCAGTACATTTAAGAAATCTATCACTAAGGTAGCTGTGATGGGAGCCTGGGAACTGAAAAATAAGTAAGGGAGTATGGTAATGCTTTGTAAGTGGTAACAGTTCTATCAAGCTTTGGTTGTTTCGCTAACCGGTGGGTGTGGTACCAGTTTTGTGCTTGACCGGATTTGAAAGCCTGTATATAATATCTTGCATAAAAAAGAAAAACTGTGTGTTATTCAGTTTGCAACCAATTCTAATATCGTGGCATGAAATATTTGATGTCAAAAAAAAACAGCGAAGTTCCAGAACTTGTTCTTTATGAATAGATACAAATGAATTAAGAAGAAAATTGTTTCATTTTCCTTCAGAGTATTATGTTTTCATCTTTCTAACTCTTGCAGAAAGAGTCATTGATGGCATCCAATGAAACTGAGTTTCATTTGGTGGATACATTCTTCATGCTAATGGGTGTTCTGAAGTGTTCACCCTTTGAGGTTTGTTTTTTCCATAGGGAATAGATAAAACACAGCTGACTCAAGGGCAGATGGATAAAAGTGGGTGGCTGATCACCATCACATTGCACATTGTCAACAAGTGCTGTGCAGTAGGAGCTGAGGCATTGTTGTGCAGAAGGAACCAACTTCCCTTCTCTTGAAACTGCAGCCTGATATGGCAAATGCATGTGGCTGCTACAGATGAACTGATTGAACGATAACTTTCATTTGATTGAATTCCCGTTGATTGTAACATGAACAAACAGAAATCAGCTACACTTGGTTTGGTTATGTACCAGACTGTACTCCCATTATAGCATCAGTGCCAGCATATTATTGTTTGACCTTATAATGTAGGTGCCGAACAAAGTAGAAGTAAATCACTTCTCCCTAATTGGGATTAAAATCAGCAGTCTGAGAGTTTGAGCATTCAGAGAGTATGTGCTGAAGACCATGCAACTGCTGTAATAAACATATGGCTATAATAATGAATTTTTTCTGTCTTTCAGTTGCAACACCTGCCAGTTATTCTTATAGGTGAAAGAAATGTTCGGAAAATTAGGGAGTCCTGCAGCATTCCCCTACTTAAGGGTTTTTTCTTTTCTGCAGAGTGTGGAATTCTCTGTAAGGAATGTGCAAATTCGAGGTGGTTACATACTGCATATTGGTACAGTAGAAGGAACCTTGTGTGAAGGTGATGAGGTGTCATTGCACCTTGACACATCTCGGAGACGCCTAGTGATGAATAACCACACAGGAACTCATGTGCTGAATTTTGCTCTGCGATCTGTGTTGGAGTCAGATGCAGATCAGAAAGGTTCTCTAGTAGCACCTGACAGACTACGTTTTGACTTCACCAACAAGGTATGTAATTGGTCTGCGTGACAGTGTTGGTAAATAGTTTCCTGTCATCTAAAGACTGGAACACAGTGGACATAGATGCAAGTTGGAGAAGCATGAAGATTTTTATGTGGATTTGTTTCCTGTGTGTCAGTTTGTGTTACGTATATTTTAGGTGTGCAAACTACAAATGAGAAAAAAAAAATGAGTTTCTGGTTACACTCCTGTGTAAAATAATGATAGATTATAGTGTTACTTTATGGTTTTAAGTATCCTCAGAGCAGGAAAGATGTTTTAAAAAAAATTGGATTATTCAGAATAATTCAAGCCATGATTTTTTTGGTCCCTAATACTTCAAATTAATGAGGTTTTGCAGTAATAGGAAGGAAAATATCATTAATTATCACATTTTCTGCTGCCTTTTGTTATACTTCATTCTTTCAAATGTAAGATGACTTTTTAAACTCTCTGACATTTGAAAAATGGGAAGACTGTTGAAAACAGTCTTATTTTAGGTGAGATACAGGTTCTTATGATGGTGAGTATGAAGATTATGTGCACATTGTAACCTCCCAAAAGGCAGTGAACATATTTGATTCTAACATTATGATCCTACAGCTTTACATCAGTAATATAAAATCTTCATGCAAGTTTGCAGTTGCGGGTGTGTTTGCATCGCTACTTCATTTCGTTAAATATGCTTCTGGAACTCATTAGGATCACTTTCCATCTCTTATGGTTTTGGGTTACCAGGTAAAACCTGTTCCATTCACTTATACTGTCCCATAGCCTGTCTTTTATTTTCTTTCATTTGTCCTTAATGTTTCATTCAATCTACAATACTACATTGAAATGATTTTTTGTTAACAGGTTGTCATTCCTGTGTGTAGGGTTTGGTGGGGGCAGTGTATGTGGGTGTACACAACCTGGTGTGGGGAGGATTTTGAAAATAATAATAGTAATGACTAAATGATTTAAATATTTTAAAATTTTTAACATAATGAAGTACTTGGGTCATTACAGAAGTTTCGTGTATAATTGCAGCATGATGCAGTGCTTCATATGATGGCACTGAAATCACATGTGTCATTAGTGGCAGTGTTGCTGCTGTAACAAAGGTGCACTGTGTTTGTGATGTCATTTGCTGTTTAGCTATGGATCAGGAAGGGCTATATGGAAGTTTCTTGTGGACGGAAGTGAGAACATTATTAAAATTTCGTGTTTTGTTGATTAAAAGTGCTCTAGAGTGTTACAGGCCTTGGAAGGATGGTTTAGGGACATGTTCGCATTAACGCGAAACTGTTTGTTGATGGGTCGGTGCCATTAAGACTGGCCAGGAAGAAACGGGTGATGCCTCTTGCAGTGGAGCCCTAACATTGGTGACAGATGAACATCACATGGAAGAAGTGAAATATGTCCTTGAACATATGTGCTTTATTTCATGTGTGGCATTTGCTACAGAAGTTGGGATCTCTCCAGCAAGTGTTTACTGTATTCTCGCCAACAGCTTGGGGAGATTTTCCACAAAGTGGATTTCACATATGCTGAACAATGACCAAAGAGCCATGCATATTCTTGCCATCACCCATCTGCGGCATTGGAGAAATAACGGCAATACCTTCCTCATTCGCATTTTAACGATTTATGATCCATGGATATATTCATTTGACCCTCAGCTGTAACAACAGAATTCTAAATGGTGTGTCCAGACATCACAGAGGAAGAAAATTGCAGGGCACAGTCAGGGTGCTTTGGAAGTTATGTACACCATGTTCTTCAGCTGAAATGGACTTGTGCTTGACCATCCCATACCAATTGGTATGACGGTCAGTGGCCAGTATTACAGCCCACTTTTGCAGGATAAGGTGAGGCTGGCTGTTTGCTGTAAACACCCAGAGCTGCTTGAGCATGGTGTCATTTTGCTCCGGGACATTGCAATACCTCATCGCCAACACTGTGCAAAATCTGGTTCAACATTGGGCCTGGAAGGTGTTGGAACATCTTCCCTGCTGTCCAGATCTTGTCCCATGCAATTACTGGTTCTTTGCACATGTGCAAGAACATCTTCGGGATAAACTGTTACAATTGGTAGATGAAATTGACATTTCTGTCACTGCCTCTCTGCATCATCTGAGCAAGGATTAATTTCAGAGGTGAAATTGATCGTTTACCACATAGATGGGGAAAGTGTGTGGACAGTGCTGGTGATTACATTGAGAGGAGGACATATGCGTACATTCAGGGTATCAGTTGTGTTGTTATGGTGTAATTTTGTTATTACAACAAAAGCATACACAAAATTTCTGGAATGATATATGTATTTAAAAACTGTTACTTCTGTATATTGATTCTTTGCGAAAATGGTGCATGGTTATTGATATATCAGTTTATGTATTGTTGCATCTTTAACATAACATAGTATTTAGACAGTGTTTAATTCTGTGCATGCATATTTAATAGGGTGCAATGTCTGTTGAGCAAGTAAAGGCTACAGAAGCTCTGTGCAATGCTGTGATAGATCAAAATGAGCCTGTATATGCTAAAGACTCAAGCTTGGCTGTGGCAAAGGCAATCCAAGGCCTACGTGCAGTGTTTGAAGAAACATATCCAGATCCTGTCAGGGTGGTGTCTATAGGAATTCCTGTAGAAGAACTGGAAGCTGACCCTTATGGACCAGCAGGCAACACTACTTCTGTGGAGTTTTGTGGTGGAACGTGAGTGAGTTGTCGTACTGGGTTTAATTTGATTTGGGTATCTTACATTTGATTATGTTGAAAGAGCTTGTTTTGTTGTTAAAACAGTCAGTTTTGTACTTTTGTGCACTCCTGTGGAAATGGTAATGAGCCCTTGGGTTGTGTACAAGGCAGGGAATTTCACTTGTTCAGTTACTAGCAGTTCCTCAAGAAGGGCTCTGCGTCGTGAAGTTAGTTGTGCAGTTCACACAAGAGACAGTTGTATGAGTTATGAGTGTTGTTCAAGCCTGAACATCTGTGTGTTCTTAAATGCTGAATGTTGGCCATTATATAGAATAAGATTCTGGTGTAATGAATGCTATGTTTAAATTAACAATTTATGTTTTGAAACTTGTAACTTAGATTAGAAATTTTCGTTTATGAACTTGTTTGTCACATTCATGCAGGAAGAGACAGTCACACACTTTTATTAATTCAGCAAATGCCTTAGTCTTACATGACATTGATACAAGTCAGGTTTTTTGTGTGCTTTGCATGGATTGAACACTTATGTGGTGAAGGTTTCCGATAGCCAGTCTTCTGAGAACTCGAAGTTGCTAAAGAACTGGATGAAATTTTTCGATTGAATGTCTGCAGCAGTGTTACTGGATTCCGACACCATTTGAGTGCACTTTGCTACTTTGTTTTTATTCTAGCAGATTATAGTTTGAGTACTTAATTTGATGACTTTTACACTATTGCAATGCATTTTAGTGGTCCAAGATCCACTATGTTCATACAGGGATTTCGGTTATTCTGAACTTAGAGCTGCATGGGAGTTGCTGTTGCTGCCAGTCTGAATTAATGATGTGGAATTTTTCTTCATTTAGACATTTACATCGTGCTGGCCATATCAGAGGGTTTGTTATTGCAAGTGAAGAAGCAATTGCCAAGGGAATTAGAAGGATTGTGGCCCTTACAGGACCTGAGGCCTCAAAGGTGACTCAAACAAATTCCATTGGATTAGACCATTTGGAATCTCTTTACATTATTGAATTGCTTTACTGAAATGTTACTACAGCAGAATTGTTCTTACTTGTAGAAAATTTCAGTGTAATAAAGAGCATTAAAATGTTCTGCAGCTTAAATATTTGTCAAGAGAAAGACTGATGTCAGTACTTGTGGCTATAGGGTCTGTTGTCATTGGGTTATAAGCCAAATGTTGTATATTTCAAGTTGTTGGCAACAGGTTTGGAACTTCAGACACTTTACTGATTCAGAAAAACTTCTGGCTGAAGACTGCATTAGTGGATTTCAGTGTCTGACTGGTAGGGATTTTCTCTTCAGTGTCTCTTGCATACCAGCTCTTTAGTCTGCCCATCAAAATGTATGGGGGACTCTGTTCCAGGGGTAAAGTGGCCTAGTGTGATGACTGACAGTGTAACTAATTCTGCTTTTGGAATTGTATTATATGAAACCATTGTATATTGAGCATGTTTGCAAAAAATGCTCACAAAATAAACAAATGCATTTCTCATTAAATATTTTTCTATATATTAGGCTCTGAAGAAGACAGAGATGCTTGATAAGAAGTTAAATGAGTTCATTTCACTGCTGAAGAGTGACCATGGTGAAACTGTGAACAGGGAGCTTGTGAAGAGTGACCATGGTGAAACTGTGAACAGGGAGCTTGTGAAGAAGATTGTGGAACTTACTGATGATGTCTCTCACGCTACCATACCATACTGGAAGAAGGTATGTTATTGACGTAGTTGGTAATTTAACCACTTTAGCATTATTTGATAATTCGGTAATGAGTGTGCTGTCACTAACGCAGATTATACCTATGGAATTCTGGAGAGAAAAATGGGTGTTGAGGTTGTATCTGATTTTAGGCAAGAGTGTGGAATCTTTAATTAGTTGAAATAGTTTTCTGGGTAAGAGTGCTCCATACATTGCTTATTATTTTGTATGCTTGTGTAGCATGACCCACCAGCGCAAGCTTCATATACCTTAACATAGATCACAATAATTAACTCTTTTTATGAAGGAGAACTGTTCACAATTTGTAATTTTCAAGTCTTGTCACAAAATTTTAAATATGTTGCCAAAGCAAGTTTGTTATGTAAAAATACTGTAATTGAGTGTCTCTAACCCAGTGTAATGACCAAAACTTGAGTTTAATGTTTCTCTGATTGAAAGTGGGTCAGAGGTTCAGAATTTGGTTTTAAATTTGAAATGACATTTAGAGTGAATTTCAAGTTTAAAAATTTTGACGTTTGCTCATTCTAACTTCTTTCAATGTGTGTAGGAGGAAATGAGATCAAATTTGAAGGGCCTGAAAAAGCAGCTAGATGACAAGGATCGTGCCAGCAAGGCTGCAGTTTCTGCTAATGTCATAGAAGAAGTTAAGACCCTTCTCACTTCAAACCCTAAAGTACCTGTCATTGTACAAGAGCTGAGAGCTTATTCCAATACAAAGGTGAGCTGTTAGGTAGTTCACAACACACAGCTTAATGTTCAGAAATCAGTTTCTGTTATTATTATTATCATAGTGAATGTCTCGCTTGAAGCCGACATGCTTGTGTCTCTCTTTCTGCAACAAATATTGGCAAGTAAACTGTTTACAGGATTGTCATGAAATTCGGTATAGGAGTTCTTGACAAAAAAGTTGCCACGCAAGCACGAGTTTCATGAAACACGCCTCTGTGATGGTCATACTTTACTGGTTAGGCATGCAAGAATTTCTGCCCTTACTTTTTTCGGTTGCTTGACTGTGTTGTCAGTAGAGATTTGCATAATTCAAATTTTAGGTTCCATTGATTTCATGTTGTATTCCTTGTTGATGTGATTTGTGTAACGGTGAAACTGAATTGAGTGTGTTCTGAACCAGTGTTTCTATTATAGAAGATGGCAAATGTGAAAGAATTATACCCTGCTGGTTGAGTTTTTCATGAGGTATTTGAGATTTTTCCTTTCCAGGCACTTGATGGGGCTCTGAAGCAAGTAAAAACATTGTCTCCGGAAACGTCCACGATGTTCTTCAGTGTGGATTCAGAAATGAACAAGATAGTGTGTCTTGCAGCAGTGCCTAAAGTGAGTATCAGGTAACATATACCAGCATTTTACCAAACACTGTAACTTAGGTGACCAGCAACTTCCATCTTGTTACCTTTCTGAATTCTTGACATAATGATTAGTAGGAACAAAGAGTGGAGGGCTGTTTGGATATTGTGATTGTAGAGGGGTAATTCTTAGATCATTGCAGCATGGGTAGAAATTAAAGCATGTGCTAATAATGTTGTCTTACAGACAAAAGACAGAATATGTAGAACAGAAGAAAAATATTTTGTGTAATTGCATTCTTTTGCTAGTATGTGTAATTCTATGAAAAACTACAGAACAGTGTGTTGAAATAAAGAGAAATTTAATATATTAATACCTGAATCACAATTGTTAATACTTAATTTCAGATGAATCAGTAATCAGAGTTGAAAGATTTGTTGTACTAAACTGTGATTTAACTCATTCATGTCTCAAGGGAACTGGTATCAGCTGGTGCAAAAGACAATTTATCATCTAGGAAAAGGTATGTAGTCAAACACAACTTAATCACTGAGGTGTATTTAATGACTGTGATAGAAACAACCACATGTTTCGGCCTGTATTGGCCATCATCAGGTTGTCTAGGGAACTTAAGGGCTAGCTATATGCATGCACGTGCGCGTGGTGTAGAGATCCCTACATACGCATAGCTTGTCAAACCGAATCAAAACAGGGGTCAGATGAAACACTGAAACATAACAGATACAGATAGTAATACAAAATACATGAATATAAACT
>Ga0123352_10010415_pt1 | contig 14591 bp, 7 predicted proteins | sample TergutLab28metaG_FD_89700 | JGI IMG/M metagenome (GOLD analysis project Ga0123352, IMG submission 89700) | Labiotermes labralis P1 segment gut microbial communities from Petit-Saut dam, French Guiana - Lab288 P1 | ecosystem: Host-associated > Arthropoda: Insects > Digestive system > Gut ... | reverse complement strand
TTCAGGGAAACAATTATTTTACTTTGGCTTTTCTTCAAACGCCTGTAAATATTTTTCTCCTTCAGTATATAAGACCAAGTTGCACACATGTAAAAAACACATTTCAATTTACTCTTCCCAGCGCCCCGAAATTCATATGTCCTAGGTTCTTGTCTGTTCGATGGTGCTTTCACAAATAATCGTTTTCTTATAGACATAAATTCAAACAAAATATATAGAGTGCCTCTACATGTTTTGCTGACCGTGCATCTCAGTATATTTATCTTAGTAATTAACCAACTTGATGCACAAAAATTTATTGTTTTGCAATAAGTTTATTTCGTGCCTCTACATGTTTCGAGAACATGTGCTCTTCATCAGGAGGTCAACATTGTATTATACAGCCTCTGGAATCATCACACTGAAACAAGTGAATGGTCTAAAATTACTACAATACATTCTACACACGTAAGCACGTAGTAGTAAAATTTATGTGTGAATTTTGTTGGTCGTGATTACTGTGTATTACTTACTATAAACACGTTTATAGTAAGTAATTAATACGTCCATTTACTTTCTATTTAAAATCTGATTGCCGGTAGAGAGTCTGCGCTGAGCTAAATGCAAATTGTAGCTTACATTTATGCTTTTTGCTATTTTGCATACCTCAAGTATCTTGTGACGTAAAAAGTTCCTATATTGGTGAATGCTCTTAGGAATGTAAAACCGTGTTTGGAGGACCTTGCTGACTACATCAGTGTATGAAGATGGGTTTAGACTAAGCGGGAAATGCAGTGTTAAGATACACTAGAAGAAAAAGATAAAAACTGTGCATTAACGAGACGGTAAAAATGGTATATCCTATAAAATTTTCCCGCTTCCCCGAACGTCTGTGTTTTATACGAAAATACATGGCGTCACGTACCCCAAGATGGAAATCCTATTGATCTTGATTTATCTTCTAGTGTGGACAAGGGTATTTATCTTGTCAGTCACGTTCCGGCCAGCGTTCAGGCGAGCACAGAGTCTTACCCAACGGTTACCAGAAGCTTTTCTGGGAGTTAAGTTTTCGGGTAGTGAAACTGACCACAGAGATCCGTCCAGCACAGCGGTGACAAATGTCTGGAGATACACTGTGTTTCCAGGTAGTCTTCAGTATCTCGAACGTGAAGAGAAAGGCCGTTAATTTCGCTTAAAGCGCAACAAATTCTAGACCTGCTAAAGAAATCGGTCTTCAAATATCACTTGTAAAACGAACTGAGGAATTGCGGAAATTTGCTAAATATTACCCACATTCTAAAGAACGCAATTAGAAACTAATCATTTGAAGGCGGCTGTTAAAAACGAGCGAATAAACAAAAAAATAAATAGGGAATATAGTGAGAGACGCTACATTTATTACTACGGAAAACAGACATATTTGAAGTTCTAAAAGTTCTAAATTTTGTATAAAATTTAGTTCGTAGCCCGTAAAGAATTAATCCGTTTTCAACATAAATGCTAGGCATTTTAGGATGTATGGGGAAAGTCGGTGTTGTGTGTGAGAATGGTATGAAACAAAAAATACGTAATCCATGTGGAAAAATGCAGGGTTTAAATATTACAGAGTGTCGTGTACAGATTTACATCGCTTCCGCAATTATTAGCCCAGTGTTTATGTAACACTTGGTTTAACATTAAATATTCTGCGTTCTTCACACAAGTGTGTTCGGCTCTTCTGTACGAATCTCAGAACAATACGAGTTTCTCTCCCATTTATAGTCTTAAACTGTAGACTTTATATTGGTCACAAAGTGTTCACTTCTCGGTAGGAACTAAATGTCTTACTGATTGCTAAATGCAGATCAATGGTCGATTTTAAGTGATTCAACTGCTAAATTTATAGCCCGTATTATCTTTTATATTTATGTTTATATTTATATTTATATTATGCGGTATATCCAGACCTCAAGTTTCATTTTCACTTCATACAAAATTGGTGTTATATATGACCGTTAGGGACAGTGAAAATTAGAAGAAGTTGTTAAGCTTGTTAGGTTTGTAAAAGTAAGATTATTCTGTGAATGACGAATTGAAGGTACTGATCCGAGGTTTATCAGCCTTAACCCCAGAGGAGTTCAGTTGTTAGGTTCCAGACGACTACCTCTTCCCCTTCCGGGATCACAGCCTTCAGTAATCACTGGTTAGGACCCTTGAAGGTCCACCCGAATCAGTCAAGGTAACTGCTGACTTGACTGACAATTTTCATGGTGTTTCTCAGGATCTGAAATCGGACGTCGTGGTGAAACCGCACATTAGGTCACGTTTGCTACCACAAAATTCAGCAGGCAGTGTTAACCGATCAAACATATGAAGCTGCGAGTTACTGACTGAAAAATGAAATATATTGTAAATATATTCGTGGGCAAACAAATAACTACAGTCGAACTGCGTTATAAGGTCACGAAAGGGACTGAATATTTTGTGTCGTCAGAAAGGAGTTTTTATCTAAATGAAGAGTGTGATATTTTTATTAACAGTGGGGAATGAAATGGTGTTTAACTTTGAATTGTGCCATCCCTGTTGTGTGTATAAGAACTACCAAGTGGGTACGTAGTCAATAACAACTGTATATGTCTAATTAGATGTTATATTCTTAGATCAAAAAACTACATGTTTCGGCCGGTAGTGACCATCATCAGGTTTCATCATTTGGCTCACTTTGTTCTTTTGTTTTTGATAATATATGGTTATACTTTTATATATTATTACGTGGTTCACACACACACCCAATATAGAGGTACTATGCTCCAACAAGGGTTTTGATGTTGAGATCTCCTCATCAAATACGCTGCCACGCGAATTGAATAGAATAATCTTAAGTGAGTCGAATGATAAAACCTGATGATGGCCACTATCGGCCGAAATATGTAGTTTTTTTTATCTAAGAATATAACATCTAATTAGACATATATAGGTGTGTTATTGACTACATACCCACTTGTTAATGAAATGGTGTAACAGAATATCTCTTCTGATGCATAAACGGATGTCGTTATAACCGGGTTCGGCTGTAATGAACGGGAGCCAGAAATAAATTCACCCTACGAATCTGAATGAAGAAACTAAAAAAGAAGAATCTTACGTCAGTGTCTGTTATTATTTCAGCGATCGCTTATGTGGATTGACACAAAGATAGACGAGAAATGTTTGTTGTGTCTTAAATATACGAATTTCGCACAATAGATTCATTAACAACGCCGTTTCGGTACATGGAAAAGCGGGCTAAAAGATAGAAGCATAGAAACTGAAGCTCTGGATTCAGTGCTTCTAAATTATTTTAGGGAATAAGCATTTAAATTTCATGTAACTGTGGCGATATACAAAGACAGTTAACACATTCCATGAATTAACTCTCCTTGTATAGTGCGTCAGTAACATCTGGTAACATCAAAACCCTTGAGCTGTCAAATGCATATTTGCAATCACATGCAATATGAGATTGACTATTGTTCGCTCAGCAGCGTACCAGATATACTCATAGGTGTAATACCAGTTACCTAATTCCGCATATCACAGCAGTGGAAGGTAAATTACACAGATTCAGTTCTCTTGTGGTAACTGACGACCCGCCCATTTTCATGTACAGTCCCCACAATTTGCACCTACTTTGCGGTAACGGAATACAACCCACGAATTACGCATTCTGTTTAGGATCCTGTGTAACTTTCTCATGCTCTCTGCGCCTATTTCTCCCGAGTGGGCTTTTCTCATTTTTTTAAACGAAACAAATATTCTTTGTATTTCTGGCCTACTCCGATGCATGCTACATGTCTCACTCACCTCTCGCCCCTTGACTTGATGATCCTAATAAATGTAAAGCGATCCCTGCACAGTCCAGAACAGACCCGGAGGGAAACAGGAGGTTGTGGCTCCCAGATTTAAACACACTCGGTACATGAAGGTGGTAATTTTGTCAACCCTACGCACCGGCCGCCTTTACTTCCAAGTAAGTATTTCTGGTACTTATTTCTGTTGGGGGCTGAGTCGACCGCAGGGTCGTAGTGTAGCGGGAAAGGTTAAACAAATTCATTATTCCTAAGAGGGACGAGGTAACAGGAGAGTGGAGAAAACTACATAACGTGGAGCTTAGTGACCTGTACTCCTCAGTAAATATAATTCGGGTGTTCACACCGAGAAGGGTGAGATGGGCAGAGCATGTAACACGTATAGGGAGAGGAGAGGTGAATGCAGGATTTTTGTGGGTATAGCTGATGGAAAGAAACCATCAGACCTAAGCGGAGATGGAAGGGTAATATTAAGGTGAAACTTCAGTAAATGGGATGGAAGGGGGGGGAGCAGTGACTAGATTGATCTGGCTCAGGATAGGAACAGGTTGCAGGCAATTTTAAATGTGGTAATGAACCTTCGGTTTCCATTATGGGCGTGGAATTTCTTGACTGGCTGAAAACCGCTTAGATTTCCAAGAAGGACTCTAATCCATGCATTAAGTAATTAATGGCATTATCCGGAAAAGAACCCGCGATATGCCGGCTTATAGCACAGTATCTCAACCAAATTTGCCACCGCGTCAGACCAAAATTTGATGTTAAGTTTCGGGTTCTGGAACCGGATATTTGGTACTGACATAAAGCATTGTGTTTCTGGCTTCGCAAATGAAAAATACAACAAACTTGGGTTTATAATTTCATAACTTTTAGACTCGGTCCTTCAGTAAGGCTGATTATATCTGAACGTTATTTCGAAATTTTCCTTACAACAGACACTTAAATACTACTAGCTAGATAAAAATTTAGACATTTGTAAAACTCAGTCAAGATTTGGCTTTTATAATAAGTCTGTCTATGACGACGCCTTACAGCAGTATCAAAGAAGCACAAGTCCTAGTTAAATAAGTGAGTGGAAAATTTAAGAACACGTAACACAAAGAGGTGTAACATATCTATAATACATGTACGCTTATACAGCTTCATATATTTGGGCTGTCTCCTCTTAATTCTTGTCTCATAGACGTTCATGTGTTACGAAATATCTTCTGCTTCTGTCGCTTGTAACATCAGTTATGTTTCACTGCGAAATTTACTAACAATATTTCACGAATTACTTATTCCTCAAAAAAAATTGTACTTATGTTATTTACTTGTGCAGCATGGACAGTCCACGGTTGACCGTTTCGGTTTACTTACTAGCGAACTAAAAACCTCTTTGACCATTGCATTCTACTTCCATAAAATCGAATATTAATTAATTACATTTTATTTTATTGAAAATGACATATTTTAAGTCATAAAACTTACTTCTTTATAGGTTAATATTTTACATTTCTTTGCACAACTGTAATTTTACTTAACTGATTATCGTGCATATTTAAATATTCTTATTCCAAATTCGTTCATGCATTAACCATTATCAGTTAGATTATAGGATGACATATCTTGTATCTAAAGACACTTTAAGACACTTTCATTTTGCTTTCCATGTATTTTGTCCAACGATCTTAAACTGACTCATATTTTAACAATAAAATGTCTTCTTTTAGGTCTTAAACAATTTTCAAGTTTTCTATAACCGATGTTCATTTTAGACTCAAAATCTGATTTTTTTTCCCCCACAACAATGTTTGTCCTGATGACTGATTTCAGTTTCGGACCAACCAGGAAGTTTCTTATCCTGAGCAGTTTTCCTCTTCCCTTTGAATTCTTTCAGCCATTTATAAATGTTCCACTAGCTCACATGTGCATAGTCATACTTCATTTATATTTTTCAGTATATTTTATTTCGTACCTTCTGGGAAATGAAATCGAAAAACCTATTTCTTTTTTCTTTACTGCATGATATTCATTGATCCACCACGTTATTCTGTAGTATTATTATATCGTAATACATCAAAACAAAGTAAGCAGAAATTATGGAAAATACACATTTTTTTGACACAATAAACTCTTAACTACTGTAATCCTACAAAGAAACTAGTCTTCAGTTATAAATTTGTGGCTTGTAAGAACGGTATAATGCAGTACAGTACTTTATGAACGGTCCGTTAGGATAGTCATATCTGGAGGATAGCTAGTGCCTGAATGTGGAATACAAAGAAATAGTACTGAATATGTTGTGGTAACATTTGGAAGATGTCCAGTTGGAAGAAGGAGTAGGTATGGGAGGATTTAAGATAGGTATTACTAAGGTACAGAATCGTGCCAAAAGATAGGCATTCAAATTACCGTTTTAAATTTCCTAGTTCTGTTTTTACTACGATGGCTGGTTTGTTTCTGTTTGGTTACTTGATTGTTTGATTAGTTGGTTAAATGGTTGGTTGATTGTTTGGTGGCTTATACTGTCGATATAGTGTAGGCGATCATTCGTCGGCTTCTCGCGACGTTGACTTGAATTCAATACTGGGAGGTTTCTTTTATGACTGAAACAGACGAAGTGGCACATGTGCTGTTTATCTCCGAACATTTCGGTATTTTCTTGGCAATTATCTTTCCACCCATGTTTCATCTTCTTCGTCAGGGATGGTAGTAAAAAAGGACAATAACAAGGATTTCAGTATCAGCCCATTACTCGAATAAAACTACTAAAAGTCCGAGAGGGCAGTTTCGGCTTGGAATAAAGCTGTCTACGCTCGTCTGAACATATCGACCATTTATTCGTTTTACCCGACGGAAAATAAAATCACGATAGCAACTTTCTGCAGTAACAGTAGCTAACAAGTATTTTAAGTTTTAAAATGAAGAGCAAGAAGCCGCTAAAATGTCAAAGCCATTTAAAATATGAATTGCAGACACAGAAAATGTACACGAAAGTATATTGCCTAAAGACTTTGGTCTCTGTGATGGACCTAAGGATTTACATCTGTACATTCCTATAGGACAGTCACGTCGTGAAAAATTTCTTATCTGCCTTGGGCTTATTCTTCCTTGCCACTTTTTTTTTATTTCATCCTCACTCCACAACTCTCAACCCTCTCCACTTTCCACAACAAAAGCGACTAAAAATCAGCATTTCAAAAGAAAGCCCACCCCTTCTACTGCCAGCCAACTCCCAACTCTGGTGGGTGCGAGAGGAGGCACTTCAATGGCGCCAGAGAAGGTCCTCGCAGAGTGACATTCTAGGGAGGGACGGGGGACTCTGCTTTTTTGCAGCGTATTCAGATATGGATTTTATTGATTTAAGTTTTATTGAATGACATCAGTTTAATATTTCCGGTTTAATTAGGCCCTTTGTTATGGCCGAATTAACGACATCCTGATTATTAAAGTGTGCAACTAGCGTCGCTCAGCGTACTAAAGTACAGCAAGTGTATATCAGTGACTTGCACTGCCTTTTGTTGAGAAATATATGGACTTGAACACAGCCTTTGGCACAGTGCATTTAAAGTAGTGCTGTGGTCTTCCTGATTGCAGGATCAAAAGAACGTTACTTGACATGTGACTAAACAAGTATGTGGTGGATTAATTTACAAGACGGTCATTTTACGTATAACGTACAATCGAGGTGCGTCTTACAACCATTGTTGCAGTGGAAAAGCAATATATGCTACATATTCTGAGGGTTTGTTTATAGACTTAGGTATCAAGCATGCAATGCACATGAGCCATATTGTTATCTGTGGACTGTCCGGATCTGCAATATTTTTCCAACTTTATCCCGTGAACAGCACGATTTTAGGAAAAAAAGTCATTGAACGTAAAATGTGTGTTTTGATTTTCTCTACAAAGTTCCGAAATATTTCTCATTCTAAATAGAAATGAGCGAGATAGTATCAAATATGTGTATTGATGTTCATGTAAAGCACTCGGTTGAATTATTTCGACAAGAGTTTTAAGAGAATAATCTAATATTACATTTAATGAAAAAGCGCCCAGTGGGTGTAGAGTTGCTCCATGCGGGTGAACAGAAGTACAGCCAGACAAGAGGAAGCTAATAGTCGCTTTTTTTCGGTTTTACAAAAACGCATAAAATTCATTAACTTTTGATAGCCTGGCAGTTACTTTACGTACGACCAGGTTTAACACTCAACATTTCCACACGGTGCTCACACTGTCTATATGTTTTGTACGGATCTCAGAAGAAACTGCGTATTTACCTTATACATCGTCAACTGATTGATTTTTTTTATACTACCAGAATTTCACAGTGTTTACGTTTCTTCTTTAAAGGGTTATCAATCAATAAGTTTTCTCTACCATTTGAAGATTTTCAAGAAAAACCAAAGCTCTAAATCACAAATATGTTACATGTACAATGAACATTTTATTCTATGTTAATTTTACATTTATCGGGTATTCGCATTACACAAAACTAAAATAAACGCTCATTCCAGACGAAGCTCTTAACGTCTTCTAGCCGCACATTTTTAATATATTTGCTTATCAGGATTGCTGGCGTCAATTACGCACTGTTCATGGCCATGCGTTGTAAGTTAATCTGTCAAAGTATATTCAGAACCGTCGGTGATAGGTAGGAGGGGAGAGATTTAAACGCTGAAACCGTTAGGAGCTGATAACGGACGATAGCAATCCAATCCAGTGTTAATTCAGTCGCGTACGAGTGTGGTGTAAGTGGGAGTACAGAGAAGCTAGTCCCATTCCTAACAACGTACTCTCACACAACACGATATGCAGCCACAACACCCTGTTAATATAATGGAATTATTTTGTGAATGTTTTTAAAACGACTTTAGCAAGGAACAACGTAGCTCCCTGAGGATGATCTTAGGATCGAAACATGTCGGAGCAATTTTAAGTGTTTTAATGTGAAATTTTATATAGTGCATTTGTTGGTTAATAATTAAAGTGACAGTGTCAGTTTCCTAGATTAGATCTAGGTGTTTAACTAGACAGAGCACGCCTTTTTCCATTTTATCAACAGTAAATTGAGTAAATGAAACAACAATAAAACATAAATAATTAAAACTTATGAGATTCGGTGAACCACACCCGTTTCCCGTAAGATCATCACCTACCAAACTGAGTGCGTTGGGACAACAAAGTTACGAAGGGTGATCGTGTAGAATCTCCATCCACTGCTCGGGTTCAACTACATTCGTTCATGACATGTATAGGGACAAGCCCAAATACTCTGCTATTCTGAAGCACACACTATTTAGAAAATAGTTCCTATAGTGTAGACCAATAATATCAAACGAGCAAACTTATGCTGGCCGATCAGAACGTAAGATTTGGTTAAAGATATGGCAGTAATTAATACACTTAGCAGAATATTGTCAAATATGTCAAATCCACCTTAAAATAAATGTTGTGAACACCATTCACTGTGCTTTGGTTCTTATGTAAGGGAGTAATAATATACAGGGAGCAGCGCTTCTCTGCTAGTGAGAACGAGTATCGATATGCCGTATATCGATAGCAAGATGGATGATGAATGAAGAAAGGCTGTAACAGAATATGCAAAGTTCGACAATAGAAAATCATATTACTGGTAAAAAGTATGCATTACCAGAAAAAAATTGACAGACAGGCAGACGTAGTATGGCCGATAACACGAACTGTCAGACGATCCTGTATGCGCGTTAGAGGAGGATCAAATTCGCATCCTGAACTTCCTCTTAACTGATGTAATCTTAGCCGGTCATGTGAATTCACAGATTTCATTAAATAAAAGCCGAGAACTTTCGAACTTATCTCGCAAATCGTCTTTTTTTTATTGCTTAACTTTCCAGTTCGACATATTAAAATTCTTTCTTATTTACTTATTTATCATCACAGTTGTATAGGGTGTTAACAATTATATATCTGGGACAAACTGCTTCTCGACAGTGTACGCTGCAACAGATCCGATGTTTGTTGGACCGTGCATCATTGTGATAGCTGAAGAATAAAAAACCAACTAAATGTCTCTTGCTACTTTAATTTTTCCAACACACTCCAACACACAGCAATCCAAGAACAGTACAGCCAATGTGGTAGTTCAACAACATAGTCGCAAACTCCTGAAGATAGACATATTAATGCCCGAAACATATTGAGTCTCTAAGGAGAAAAATTAAAGTAGCAAGAGACATACAGTTGGTTTTTTTATTCTTCAGCTGTTACAGATATTCTGTGGTAAGAATATATGCTACACCTTATTTTGTATGATAAAACTTTCTTACCTTCATCAGAACTTTCCCAAGGACGTTCCCAGTGTCTAGTAACGACGTCTTCGTCAGTTCCTTCGACTTTCGCTTTCTAGTTGTGTTGTTCAGATATTTTCTGAAAGATTTTGAGATAGTTCCACTTACTTTTATTATTACTGGTTTAGTCTTTTCATTTAAATTCCCCATATACTTTATTACTATGGCAAGAAGTTTTTATTTTGAAATCTTTTCAATTTCTTTCTTGATCACATTTCTGTCTCCTGAAATGGCTCTGTCCATAACAGACATGTCTTCATTATTATCTCGGATTATAATGTTCGGTTCGTTACAAAGCATGGTACTGCCAGTTTTCAATTGTTGCTACCAAAATATGGTTACCTTACTCTCATGGCTTGTTCCTACTGATTTCTTTTGCTCATACCAGTGTTCCTTGCCTAACTTTACCCATTTTCCCCTGTGTATGGTACAGTTCAATGTCTTTGTGTCATGCCAATTAGGTGTGTCCAGAAAATTTTGTTCTTCGGTTGAGTAATATCCAAAATTACATCCTTACAAAAAAAAAAGCTCTTGGGTATTTCTTTTTGTAAACAATTTTAAAAGCCGAAGCTGTTTAGAGCAAAACTGGGCCGAATTCTGACAGAGAAATCCTTTGCTTATATCTGAAATTTTGAACAATCTACTTATTGAAATACAATTTATTTCCTTCGGAATATTGTAGAAACAAAATTATGTCCAGCTATTTAGAAATTTAATTTAAGACTTTTAGCTCTGTTGAAGGAATTTCGTAAAAATTCCAAACTTTAACAAAAATATCTTCCCCTCTTTGATGATAAGCCCTAGCGTATAGCAATTGCATATTCATTTATCCTTTCTTCTGAACTTAAGGGAGATTCCGGGGGTTTTTCATGCACGGTAGCCTGACTACTGTGGCTGAGATAATTTTACAAATTTTATTTTATCTTAGAACGAAATATTTTTTTCAACTTCCTTCGAAGATTTTACAACCGCATTCAGCCATAAACATCTTTATTTATTGTTCATATTTATCCTCTGCAACAAACCTGCGTATTATGTACAAATCACACCACTAATCTTCTTAAATACACACTTTTACATAATGGGAAGATTGTGTTTCAGGTTGTGTTTGTGTGTACAGAGGCTTTCCTTGAAAGCAGAACTGAGCAGATCTGAGCGCTTCAGGACGGGCGAAGTCGTCGCTTGTTACCAATGACATCTTTTACGCTACGACTGAGCAGTCGCCCATAAACAACACAGATAATACGTGTATAACATAATGGGTTCGCTCAGTGTCTTTACTTTCTCAGCTGTCCGAAGAGCCGGATATATTTCACTCACACATTTGCTTTTATAGTGTTTTAACCCTTTAAATTCTAAGCCTAGACTGGTTTATTTAAAGACCCAGTCCGTACCGCGCTGTAAACACTTTTCAACTCGGTTATAAAAACGAAACAGTTTATGTAATATGGGGCAGAAGTCACTGTTTGTTCTCAGATAATTACACAACACATAAATACAGTGTGGGCAGAGTGTACAGTTGTTGAAAGTTAAACATGTAGGTGCATCACGTAACCAGTAGGCTTTAAAAGTCAACGTCCCCGGCAAAAATGTATGTAATTAGGTATTTATGTGTCTGATATTTTTGTTCGATTTTAATCAAATTTGGGTTTTCTGGACAGATTTTTATAGAAGTCCTCAATATCTAATTACACGGACATCCTCCAATGGAATTCGCTTTGGTTTATGTTACAGGACGGACAGATGGAATAACAGAGGGACAGACGAAGGGACGGACAGACCTAATGAAGCAAATAGGCTCTTTTCGTGACCTAGTGTAAGCGCCTAAGAAGAGATAATGTTTAAAATATGGTTTGCTAACTTAGGCTCTGTAAAATATTTCTTTAACGATGTGAGTTGGTTTCGCTTTAAACTGGATAATCTAAATTGGAGCTGCGCAATGAAATGTTTTTCTGATTTAATTTATAATCCCCAGCCTAAATTAAATTTGATCAAAATTATTAATTGGTATTAAAAATACAACAGGAAATACTGAGAATAGCGAATATTCGGCCTTTCAAATACTTTCTTGTCCCGAGAACATTAATGTCTTAATGGGCCTCTCATGCTGAATACAATGCAGAATAACAAAGAAAATCTTCTACCTACTGTCAAGAGTTCATGTATGAGGATTTATAGGTTCATAAAACTGTTATTGATTAAAATGACACAAAAATATCGAGCTATAAACTTTTTATGTAGTCAAGAACACATAAAACATTTCAGAATATTTAAAAATTCAAATATATGCAAACAACTCTAACAAATAAATATCGGTTAATTCAATAATTTGTGGGCCGGGTAGCTCAGTCGGTATAGCGACTGAGCTACGTGCTGGAAGGTCCAGGATCGAATTCCGGTGGGGACGAGATTTTCTGCCCGTCCAGAACGACCCTGGGGCCCACTCAGCCCCCTGTAAAATGGCTACCGGGTCTTTCCAGGGAGTAAAGTGCGGCCGGGGCGTGCTGTTGGCCACTAACCTCCTTCTAGTGCCGCGGTCATGGAACAGTAGAGCTATACCTCTTCCCACCCTCTTGGTCACACCGGGCCTGTAACGCGATCACTTTACCTTCACTTTTTTTTACTTCAAGAATTTTTATTGGGAATGAATCATGGAGATATTTTTTGTTACTGGCAAAAGAAACTGCCACAAACCTATGTAATTTCAAAAAGGTCGAAATTTAGGACAGTTTTTATTTCCTTCTTTTTTCATATTACAGTTGAAAGAATTATCAGCGCAATAACTGATTTTGTAAATGAAAAGCTGTGGGAATTACGTAAAGGGGAAGCTGGAAGCAGATATTGATCAAGCTTATCGAAGTGTTGGATCTATTGCTATGGCAACTGGACTCGTGTTTATGATGAGATGAAAGAAAAAAGCTTACGTAGATTTCCGTTAGGAAAAAAATGTTACATAAGACATGGGTCTTCGACCCGCCAACAGCGGGCCCCGTGCTGCAGGTCAGGTTGTGTTGCTTGGCTCGCGACAACATTCCTGAATTATGTACATACTTTAAATATTACATAACAATTTGGGAGGGGGGACCAGTGTACCATTTATTTTTATATTTCCACGTGGTGTTCGCGAACCACACCACAATAATTGGTGCGGTCCTTTTCCATAAAAACGTTGGATGACCATGACTTTTGGCATCTGCTTGATAGACGGATAAAATATGGAATATAGTAACAAGAGGCTATTAGAGAATTGGGTTGCGAAGATTGGATTTGGGTTCAATATTCTAAGCATCATCTGCAGTTTTAGGATTTTAAATAAAGGTACTGTATCGTAGGGCCCCACAGGCCTAATGTTTGTAAGTTAGTTATTACACGCAGGCTCTCAGCCCGCATCTTATGCAAGCGGTTATGTATTGATCCTTATAACCGAGATATGGTTGCCGGCTAATTTTTGTAAAGGTGTTCGAAAGGTTACGTTAATGAAACTGGATAAGTGCAACACCGAAATTGCTCGGTTTTAGAGGAAGATGCCCAGTGTTTTATACAAACTGTAATAAGCAATTTAGGATAATGAGACCGCGTTTCTTACTCGACTTAGTTATTTCATGATTTCTAAGTTTATTTCAGACCTCTTCTTCTTGCTTTATCAGTATCCAAAATATTTTAAAAATGCTAAAAGTTTTCCGATTTTGGAAGTGTTGGAGAAAGAGCGGGATTACTCATGAATGTACTCAAACCGTACGGAATTCCACACAATTTAGAGAAACCAATAAATCAGCTTAAATATTTTAGTGATTTTAAAAACATCTCCGTAAAATCTGATAAATACCGAAGTATATGAAAAAAAAATTTTATTCTGATTTCACAAACTTCTGCTTTGCCTAAGTAGAGTGAATAGTATTACAAATTACTTGCCAGCCTTTAAGCGTGTGTTTGGTCTATAGTAACTAGGTTATTATGCCTTCTAAATTAGCATTTTAGCAGAGAATTGTCTGACCTAATTCCATGGAGGCTAAATGGAAGCCCGGCAGACTGACGGAACTAGTCTCAAGTTCATTTTTTTTATCTCTGTTACAACATTCACGTATCCTTTATGGGTTTCGATTTTGGGTAATTTGGCTTTCTCAGTATACTTGTTAAAATATGCAAGGTAAATTCCTGTCGCTGTCAGCTAATTAATTGCGGATGAACTAACTGGAAAGCCTTTTGTGTCGAACGATACTACTCTGCTTTGCTGGATGGAAGGTTCATTTAAAAAAAACGCAGTTTATTGTTGACAAATACTGGTCAATCTTGTGCCGTTCTGTTGGAGTTTTTTTGGGGCCTTCATTTTATGTGTAAGATTTTACACGAAAGTTTAATATCTTCTAATTAAATTCCCAACGTTCCTCGAGTAGAACCTGGGATTATTGCGTATTACAAAGTGGTACTATTTTTTTTAGCAATGAACCAGCAGTTATTACAACCTTGTTAAAGA
>Ga0123352_10010412_pt1 | contig 14593 bp, 11 predicted proteins | sample TergutLab28metaG_FD_89700 | JGI IMG/M metagenome (GOLD analysis project Ga0123352, IMG submission 89700) | Labiotermes labralis P1 segment gut microbial communities from Petit-Saut dam, French Guiana - Lab288 P1 | ecosystem: Host-associated > Arthropoda: Insects > Digestive system > Gut ... | reverse complement strand
TGTGTTTTTTTTGTTGTTGTTTTTGGGTGTTGTTGGTTTGTTTTGTTGGTGTGGTGGGGTGGTGTGGGGTGGGGGGGGGGGGGGGGGGGGGGCCGGGTGCACACTAATGTGTACTGCAAGTGTAGTTACGTTTGTTTTTTTAAAATTTTTGTCAAGAAATGCCTGATGTTGGTTCGTTGAACTGAAACATCGGATGTTAAATATTGGGGTGCTGTATTTTGTCTAACAATTTGACGCGGATTGTCGCAACAGAAATCCGAATAACATTGCCTCGTGCAGAGAAAATAATGTGAGTTGTGTGTTTGCTTCCCAATTTTCAGCCCAGAGATGACCTTTGATAAATCGTTCAGTGACCTCTGGAAATATTTTACTTCGAAGGAATATGGTCTTTCCTGCGGTGTCACGGGCAGGCATTTTGGTAGTTATAGTCGGCAGCAATGCTGGGTAGGTCACATCTAGAACACGGACTTGAGAAACAGCTGTGAACGCTTTCAGAGGCAGGAGTATTTTGTGTTAAATTCCAGGTATTTCAGATTTCGACTTACTGAATTAGGATTGTTGTAACAAACTGCAAACCAGAGAGATTACAGGCCAAACTTTCGGTTTATCTCTCATTTACCAGATCAAATTTTCGGTTATCTCTCAATTACCAGATCAAATTTTCGGCTTATCTCCCAGTTACCAGATCAAATTTTGGCTTATCTCTCAATTACCAGATCAAACATTCAGCTTATCTCTCAATTACCAGATCAAATTTTCGGCTTATCTCTCAATTACCAGATCAAACTTTCGGCTTATCTCTCAATTACATATCAAAATTTCGGCTTATCTCTCAATTACCAGATGCAACTTTCGGCTTATCTCTCAATTACCAGATCAAACTTTCGACTTATCTCTCAATTACCAGATCAAACTTTCGGCTTATCTCTCAATTACCATATCAAACTTTCGGCTTATCTCTCAATTACCAGATGCAAGTTTCGCCTTATCTCTCAATTACCAGATCAAACTTTCGACTTATCTCTCAATTACCAGATCAAACTTTCGACTTATATCTCAATTACCAGATGCAAGTTTCGCCTTATCTCTCAATTACCAGATCAAACTTTCGACTTATCTCTCAATTACCAGATCAAACTTTCGACTTATCTCTCATTTACCAGATCAAACTTTCGGCTTATCTCTCAGTTACCGGATCAAACAGTGAAAACTTCGAACTAGGCCAACCTTCAAGTCCTTGTACAGGCTTTCTGTGTGTATCCGGGAACTATGCACTGATCCCACGAGTTAGCAAATGATGTAGACAAGCAGGAAGAAACAGATATTCAGCTGCTTTTGCCACTTTTTTTTTTGCCCTGTAGAAACCGACGTCTAATGTCACGGAGGAGGAAAGCGGATAAGGAAAAGAAGCAAAGTGAGGGAATGACGTCAAAATCAAACAAAACATATACCACCACGGTTGCAGCAAAAAAAATCCACATAAGACAATATTTACTCCTGATAGAACCAAGCCGAATCTCAACAAATCTAGAGACTGCTCTTCTGATTTCCTTTGTGGGAGAAAATATGGAGGAAGGCAATTAAATAGGGGTTCTTTTGAGTAAAAACACAACTATCTTATGTTGTTATCTTTATTTAAGCTGACGTCATGTTTCGGCCTTTGCACTGGGCGATCTTCAGGTCACAATATATATAATTGAGGAGACTATACAGTGTGAATCTTAAATAGAATAGTGTGATAATGATAGTGGTAATGATAGTGATAAAGATAATGATAGTGATAGTGATTCACACTGTATAAGCTCCTCATTTATATATATTGTGACCTGAAGATGGCCCAGTGCAAAAACCAAAACATGACGTCAGCTCAAATAAAGATAACAACATAAGACAGTTGTGTTTTGATTCAAAACAACTCCTAATTAATTGTAAATAAAACACGACGGGTGTGATGCACATAAAGATGGAGTAAGACTGTTCTGTTAGCTGTGACGATACAAGTAATGATGCAGATTTTATGTACCGTATGGGAAGTTTTCTGGAAACGGGTAAGGAGGGGAATGGAACATGTGTTCCAATGTGTGCGTACTTGGCTAAATTCTGTTTGATGTGATGTGGGGAAATACGAGTTCATGTGTGAGAGAGAGAGAGAGTCTAATGAAAACATTGAAAGTGCCATAAAAATTCGAAACTCGGCTCCATTGCCTTGTAAGTCGACAACAGTGATACTGGTGGTTTGAAGAGTGGCCGACAGGTGGCAGTACGATGCAGGAATGCAACACGACGGCGCAGTAGTAGTGTAAAGTTGGCGGCCCAACTTGCAACACGCACCAAAGAAGAACAGCGTTCTGTCATCCGTTTTTTTTTTAAGTAGTGAAGGGGCGAAACCCATCGAAATTCATCGACGAATGGAATTTCAGTATGGTGATGCATGTCTGTCACTACAGCAAGTTTACGAGTGGACTAGGAAGTTTGTGAATGACATTAGTTCTGCAACAGACTGTCCTCGACCCGGTCAGGCACACCCAGTAGTGACACCAGGGGCCATTGCAGCAGTTGAAGCCATCGTGAAGGAAAATCGCCGCGTGACAGTGAATGAAATGGCCGGACATCGTGGACATGAGTCATGGATCGGCACACCATATCGTCCGTGATAAAAAATATTTAAGGTTTTCATTTGACTCGCCCTCATAGTATTTCTGTGATTCAGATAATATTTTAAAGGCACTTACGTCCTTTTCTACCTTCATGCAGTAACTCTATTATGATTCTTAACTTGAAGTAACGATTCCATATTAATATTCTCTACATACTTTGTTATCTTTTCGACTTGCACGGGGGACCGCGGTAGCACAGTGGTTAAGGTGCTGTGCTACAAATCAGAAGGTAGCTGGTTCCATCTCAGCTGCTGTCAGTTGATTCTTCATTGATATAAAATCCTTCCGATCGCACTATGGCCCTGGGGTCGACTCAGCCTCTAACAGAAATGAGTACCAGGAATATTTCCTGGGGGTAAAGACGGCCGGTGAGTAAGGCTGACAACCTACCACCATCCTGTACCGTTGTCACGAAATCTGGGAAACTTAACTTCCTGGAACCCCCTGGGCCACTCCAAGCCTGTAACGGGACTGATTTAACTTTCCTTATTTGATTTTCACAGGACTAATAATTTGAAAGGCCATCCAATAGTACTTCCATATAGTGGGGTAACATGGACAGTTCCATATAGTGGGGTAACATGGACAGGTTCATATACTGGGGTAACATGGACAGTTCCATATAGTGGGGTAACATGGACAGTTCCATATAGTGGGGTAACATGGACAGTTCCATATAGTGGGGTAACATGGAGAATTCCATATAGTGGGGTAACATGGACAGTTCCATATAGTGGCGTAACATGGACAGTTCCATATAGTGGGGTAGCATGGACTGTTCCACATTGTGGGGTAACATGGACAGTTCCATATATTGGGGTAACATGGACAGTTCCATATTGTGGGGTAACATGGACAGTTCTATATTGTGGGGTAACATGGACAGTTCCTTGTCTTAAGAAAACGTTTGTTTTAAGTAATTTGATAAACAAAGCTGAGTGTGATGATTAAGATTTAATTACCAATTAACTGCACTGATGCTTAAACCGTTGGATATGCTGTTAACCAATAATTACGCCTTTCATCTGTTTCGAACCAAAACATTACCCAGATGTAACTCCTTGCCTGCAGAAAGTACAAGTGACGAATTGTAAGGGAAAAAAGTGCATAAACACGGAAGAAGGAAGAGTAATGCGTGAAAACAGAAATACAGAATCTTTTGTTCGTTTGGCTATGGATAAACTCGGATTAGAGTATTGTGATATGACGAATTGTATTATGGCTGAGCGAGGCCAACATTTTTTTTTGGGGGTGGGGGCGATATTTAGCCTCCAGTAACCGCTGACTGTAGAACCTTGCCTCATATTAAGCCTCCAGTAACCGCTAACTGTAGAAACTTGCCTCATATTAAGCCTCCAGTAACCGCTGACTGTAGAACCTTGCCTCATATTAAGCCTTCTGTAACCGCTGACTGTAGAACCTTGCCTCATATTAAGACTCAAGCAACCACTGTCTGCAGACCTTGCCTCATATTTTGCCTCCAGTAACCGCTGTCTGTAGAACCTTGTCTCATACTTTGCTTCCAGTAACCGCTGACTGTAGAACCTTGCCTCATATTAAGCCTCCAGTAACCGCTGTCTGTAGAACCGTGCCTCAAATTTTGCCTCCAGTAACCGCTGCCTGCAGAGCTTGCCTCATATTAAGCTTCCAGTAACCTCTGTCTATAGAACCTTGCCTCATATTTTGCCTCCAGTAACCGCTGAGTGTTGAACCTTACCTCTTATTTTGCCTCCAGTAACCGCTGTCTGTAGAACCTTGCCTCATATTTTACCTCCAGTAAACGCTGACTGTAGAACCCTGCCTCATATTTTGCCCCCAGTAACCGCTGTCTGCAGACCTTGCCTCATATTTTTCTCCAGTAACCGCTGAATGTAGAACCTTACCTCATATTAAGCCACCAGTAACCGCTGACTGTAGATCCTTGCCTCAGATTTTGCTTCCATTAAACGCTGATTGTAGAACCTTGCCTCATATTTTGCCTCCAGTAACCGTCGGTAGAACATTGCCTTTTATTTTGCCTCCAGTAACCGCTGACTGTAGAACCTTGCCTCATATTAAGTCTCCAGTAACCACTGACTATAGAACCTTGCCTCATATTAAGCCTCAAGCAACCACTGTCTGCAGACCTTGCCTCATATTTTGCCTCCAGTAACCGCTGTCTGTAGAACCTTGCCTCATATTTTGCCTCCAGTAACCGCTGTCTGCAGACCTTGCCTCATATTAAGCTTCCAGTAACCGCTGTCTATAGAACCCTGCCTCATATTTTGCCTCCAGTAACCGCTGACTGTAGAACCTTACCTCATATTAAGCCTTCAGTAACCGCTGACTGTAGATCCTTGCCCCAAATTTTGCTTCCATTAAACGCTGACTGTAGAATCTTGCCTCATATTTTGCCTACAGTAACCGTCCGTAGAACATTGCCTTTTATTTTGCTTCCAGTAACCGCTGACTGTAGAACCTTGCCTCATGTTTTGCCCCCCATTAACCGCTAACTCTAGAACCTTACCTCATATTTTGCCTCCAGTACCCGCTGTCTGTAGAACCTAGCCTCATATTTTACGTCCATTAAACGCTGACTGTAAAACCTTGCCTCTTATTTTGCCTCCATTAAATGCTGACTGTAAAACCTTGCCTCATACTTTGCCTCCAGTAACCGTCCGTAGAACCTTGCCTTTTATTTTGCTTCCAGTAACCGCTGACTGTAGAACCTTGCCTCATATTTTGACCCCAGTAACCGCTGACTGTAGAACCTTGCCTCATATTTTGCCTCCATTAAACGCTGACCGTAGAACCTTGCCTCATATTTTGCCTCCAGTAACCGTCCGTAGAACCTTGCCTTTTATTTTGCTTCCAGTAACCGCTGACTGTAGAACCTTGCCTCATATTTTGCCTCCAGTAACCGCTGAGTGTTGAACCTTACCTCTTATTTTGCATCCAGTAACCGCTGTCTGTAGAACCTAGCCTCATATTTTGCCTCCATTAAACACTGACTGTAAAACCTTGCCTCATATTTTACTCCCAGTAACCGCTGACTGTAGAATCGTACCTCATATTAAGCCTCCAGTAACCGCTGTCTGTAGAACCTTACCTCATATTAAGCCTACAGTAACCGCTGACTGTAGAACCTTGCCTCATATTTTGCCCCCAGTAACCGCCTTCTGCAGACCTTGCTTCATATTAAGCTTCCAGTAACCGCTGTCTATAGAACCTTGCCTCTTATTTTGCCCCCAGTAACCGCTGACTGTAGAACTTTACCTCATATTAAGCATCCAGTAACCGCTGTCTGTAGAACCTTACCTCATATTAAGCCTCTCTAACCGCTGACTGTAGAACCTTACCTCATATTTTGCCCCCAGTAACCGCTGACTGTAGAACCTTACCTCATATTTTGCCTCCAGTGCCCGCTGTCTGTAGAACCTTGCCTCATATTTTGCCTCCATTAAACTCTGACTGTAAAACCTTGCCTCATATTTTGCCCCCAGTAACCGCTGACTGTAGAACCTTGCCTCATATTTTGCCTCCAATACCCGCTGTCTCTAGAACCTTGTCTCATATTTTGCCTCCAGTACCCCGTGTCTGTAGAACCTTGCCTCATATTTTGCCTTCAGTAAACGCTGACTGTAGAACCTTGCCTCATATTTTGCCTCCAGTAACCGCTGTCTGTAGAGCCTTGTCTCATATCTTGCCTCCAATAGAGATATGAACGTCACCGCACATTTCCCTCAGTGCATCAAACCGACATACAGGTGACCTGTTTTGTTTGTGCACGGGCTAGTTGAGTTACCTTACATAACTAACTCCAGGCATTAGAAACCAAAATGTCCTCGGCTATTCAAGAAATTCCCCACATTTTATGGTACCCGAATGTTCATTACTGCATTCAATAACGCCAGCCACCTCTGCCCATCCTAACCCAGATCAATCCAGTCCATTCGTCTGCATCACACTTCTTGGTGACCCATTTTAATTTTAATATTATCTTCACATCGACATCTATTTCTTCCAAGCGGTCTCTTTCCCTCAGGTCTCCCCACCAAAACCCTGTGTGGTCCTCTCCTCTCCCCATACGTGCTACATGCATCGCCCATCTCATTCTTCTTATTTTGATCACCCGAATATTATTTGATGAGGAGTAAAAGGTAAAGTGTTCCCGTTACAGGCCCGGTGTGGCCCAGATGGTGAGTAGAGGTATAGCTCTACTCTTCCATTACCGCGGCACTAGAAGGGGGTGAGTGGTCAGCAGCACGCCCCGGCCGCACCTTACCCCCGGGAAAGAGCCGATACCCATTTTACAGGAGGCTGGGTGTGCCCCAAGACCCGTCTGGGCGGGCGGAAAATCTCGTCCTAACCGGTATTCGATCCCGGACCACCCAGCCCTTTGTCAGTCGGTATACCGACTGAGCTACCGGGCCTACGTTTGATGAGCAATACGGATCATTAAGCTCCTCATTGTGTAGTTTTCTCCACTCCCCTGTTACCTCGTTTGTCTTAGGCCCAAATATTCACCTCAGCACCCTATTCTCAAACACCTTCAGCGTATGTTCGTCCCTCAAAGTGACAGAGACCAAGTTTCACACCCACACGAGCCAAGAGGCGCAATTACAGTTCGGTAGTTTCCTTACGTATCCCTAAAAATCTACTCAACCTTCATCTCCTTATAAATGTCAATATCTGAAGATTTTATGTCACCCACTAACGGGTGTCTGTCATTTCCAGTGTCTTCTGTTGACTCAGCAATACCGTAAGCACTGCCATGTTCACCATTCACCTCGGCGCTGTCACTCCAATAATGTTCACCCCTGTATCTTCCACATTATATTGTCGGGGGTCAGAGATATTTTAAGTTTCCGCTCCTTCACCTGACAGTGCATATATCAAGCGAAACTGCAGAGCTTTAATGTAAGAACGTGGTTGTGCATGAGAGGGAATTGTGCGTCGGGGAGAGGGCAGGCCGTAATGGTGGTGGTGGGGTTCGTGGTAAAAGGCAACATTTTCTGTCTACGTCTGAAGGCGTGTAGGGAGAGTAGAGGTATTGCTCCATTCGTTATTATCCTCCACACTAGATGGAATTTTGGAGCCAGTATAGCGACTTGCTACGGGCTGGAGGGTTTCTGTCAGAATGGCGTGAATTGCCTTCGGCGCCTTGCCTTGCAGGGGGGAAAAAACTTGATGACAGCTCGCGTCTCGATGTTGCTGAATTAGCGCGCGTCCATGACATGCTTCCGAGCTTGTTTCCTTCCTGGTCGGGCTAAGGACTTATCAGCACCCCGGTATCATAAGGTGTTTTGGGTTAGGCCCACGGTAGGGGAAATGGACGTCATATTATGTGCCAACTAGATACGTGGTTGAACTGTAATTGAAGTTCGTGAAATTTACGTTTTTCAGTAAAGGGATAGCATATTTTGTGAAATTATGGATTATGACATTGTGTAGTTGGGTCAGCGTCGGAGGAATCTGCTGCCTGCGCTGTCAGAGTAGCACACACCGAATATTTCTGACCATGAGCTTCGTGATGTGCAGGGTGGCACCTGAGGCTCAAACCGAGGACAGATATTGTAAAAATTCCCTCATGGTTTGGGTTTGCGAATATCTGGAGATATGAAATTAAAATTTTTCCTATGTTATTCTGAGCTTATAGTACTGACACTGACTGAGGAGTATGCATTTAACCTTGACAACATTTTTTTTGCGTTGAGGGAAAACTTATTTTTTTTTGTCTTTGTCCAGTAACGGATGTAGTCCAGTTAAAACAACATTGGACTGAAGTACAGTCATGTTTTGTGCGTGTGAGATAATGCAGTTATTTTCTGTAATGTTCTGTGTGCTTACAGCTATGCATAAATTTGACTTTAATCCCCTTATATACGAAATACCTAGCAAATGGCGAACAGTGGAAAGGGTCATGCAAGAAAAGAGGCATGTTTTTAAAATGGATTCTTAAGTTGAATCGCTGGATGGGGAAGCAACATCTAGCATTGTGGCGTGGTCCCTGTGACACACAGAGACAGGCTCGAGAATTGATCTCTGGCCCTGACCTGACTACAGGGGCCCGATTATTGTCCTTTAACAGGACTCAAACCAAGGTTGTTATTGGCCTGCTTACTGGAAATAACACATTGAGGAGACATTTATACATAAAGGGCCTAGGTAATAACCCCGTTTGTAGGAGATATGGTATTGATGAGGAGACCTCAGTCCTCATTTTATGTGAGTGTGAGGCCTTGGCCTTGCTCAGGCACACCTAGTTGGGTTCTTTTTTTTCTGGACCCGGAAGATATTAAGAAACTAGGCGTGGGGGCCATCTGGATCTTTGGCAAAGACACAGGGCTACTTTAACTTAGTATAGGATTTGGGGCACAAAGGGCCTATTTTAAAACCTAGGTGCATCGGGCTCGGAAGGGCTCGAACCCACATATTCTATTCTTCTATTCTATCCCCCCCCCCCCGTCGTCGTCGCTGTGCAGATCAGCTGCATTATCATGAGCGAGGGCGAGTAGGATCCTATCTGTCAAAGAAACTCCCCGACTTTTCTGCAAACTGAAATTCTACTGAATCCAGCCCACATCATCAAACACCGCTCTCAACGCCTGGACTCCCAAATGGCTCTTCCGCATAAGTCCTTCCTCAGTATACTCGATCTAATAATGCCCGGTCAGCAGAACAAATAATTAAGCCCCTCATGTATACATTATTTTTCTTTTTTCCTCCATTCTCCTATCTTTTTCTCTCAATTAAATCTACGTACTTTATCAGCATCATTTGATCGCACTTTGGTCTACTTAACGTGTTTTGCTTTCCTTGTCCTGCACCAAATTTCATCAAAATACGTGCACGCAGGCGCGATTACGTGGGAAGACACGCTTAGAGCTGCTCTTGGATGCGCGCGCAGTTCTGCTCGTTCCGTGAGGTGGCGGTGACTGTTGTGTAGGGCACGCGCAGCACCCGGCTAGCGGATAAGTTGCTGTGCTCCCACGGCGGTTTGATTCCAAAGGACGGTTTGAAAGTATTGATAAAGTGGCTGGCTAATTGGGCAGTCATTCAGATGCTGAAAGATACGTCTACTTAGACAATATGATGTACCGTTTGTACATTTACCCATCATATATGGACTTAAGTACGTTGCCATTTTCGGTCCATTCTCCATTTGCGAACACTCGCCTGCTAGATTCAATGCACCCCGCTTTTTGTCAGCATATCTCTCACTAAACGGCATTTGTCGTGACCCTCACAGCCCGTGTTACTAGGCACTTGTGTCACAGACACCCCGTCTTTCAAAATATTGTCACAATTAAAAATTGCTTCCATTATATTTTCTTAACAAGGGTAACGTGCTTATGTATTGGTCTATTACTCCTGTGAAACTGTGTGTCGGTGTGTTACGACAAATTGCTGTTCCTTGAGCGATATATCAAATCGAAAAGTGCGCATTGGAATTTTATGAAATTTGGTACCATACATTTTAACAAAGTTTATACCCACTCAGAAATTCCAGTTTTCTGGAACTTTGGGCGATTTGTTCCAGACGTTTCAAGAGATTGCACTGCCTTAATTTTCAAGGTCATTCATTGTTGACACACCTGTGTGCACGCGAAGGGTGCTTTATTTAGTATTTATTTCAGCGATGTGGTTTTGGTCAATATATGTGCAGATAAACCTCCTATGTTTGCTCAATCGAAGGCAATATCCAGCTCCTGCTTCCCGCCACCCTTCCAACTGGCTTCCGGAAGAAGGCCTGTCCTGTGTGACGCTACTCCCAGCGTCACTTCCGCCTGTCATGCGTCTTCCTGGCCTTTCGCGTCTTCGCTGTAGGCTATTTCGGGTCAGGTCTTGTCCGTTCCTTGTGCCAGTATTTTGTTTACAGTTTTACTCTTTCATTTTAAGACAGAAATTGACCGAAATATTGAGCATAAATTCAATTCTTACTGGCTGCACAGGACACCCGGCGTCTCCATTACAAGTTCCTATCTATTAATTTATTTATTTTACCCTTTAAACGCCGAGTTAAGTCCTATCTGCCATTTGCTGGAATTATTAGGAACGCACCCTATATTCCACGTTAGCAAGATAAGGGTTAAATTGTCGCTCTTTATTGTCAGGGTCATGATGAGCGCTCTGATGCACAGTTGTTTGGAGAATGCAGAGCAATTAAATACTAAAGCGTGTGGTACATATAATTACCATTGTGCATTAAATGTTAAATATATATCTTTCAAAATGAAGCTTATAATGTGCGCTGTCTGGTGACGTCTGCCCAGATTTGGCAAAGTATTTAATGTTTTGCACTTCTATACATCCCGCATCTACCAGCCACCTCAAGCTCCATAATTAAACCAACTTACTAAAGGCACAACAATTCCTGTGTAGGCCCTGAGGATTCCTGGAGGTTGAGGATCCCAGATTTCAAGACAATCGGCATATGAAAGTGGTAAGGTTGTCAGCCTTACGAACCGGCCGTCTTTACCCTCCAGGAAATATTCCTTGTACTCGTTTCTGTCAGAGGCTGAGTCGACCCCAGAACCATAGTGCGGCAGAAAGGATTATGTCAATGAAAAATTCCAATGACACAATCGGGAATCGAACCCGCGACCTTCCGGCTTGTAGCGCAGTGCCTCAACCAACTGCGCCACCGCGGGGTCCTCAAACCAACTTAGTAAGGTAAATCAGCCCCGTTACAGGCCTGGAGTGGCCCAGGGGGTTCCAGGAAGTTAAGTTTCCCAGATTTCATGACAACGGCACAGGATGGTGGTAAGGTTGTCATCCTACGCACCGGCCGCCTTTACCCCTCGGAAGTCCTCCTGGTACTCTTTTCTGTTAGATGCTGAGTCGACCCCAGGGCCATATTGCGATCGGGAGGATTTTATGTCAATGAAAAGTTCCAATGACACCAGCTGGAATCGAACCAGCGACCTTCCGATTTGTAGCACAACACCTTAACCACAACACCTTAACCACAAACCAACTTAGTAGCGCTGTTTATTTTCCACTCTTGTCAATTTTCTCCACCTTTTAGTTACTTTATTACTTTCTCGCGTTTGGTCCCGTAGTCTTTACAGATTAGAGATTCATTCTGAATCACTGCACGTAATTAACACTTTATGGGTGTTATAAAGAAACGGGGGGGGGGGGACTGATAGTCTGCAGGTATATGGAAAAACACTACACGTGCATAATCTTAGTAATTAACCAACTTAATGCACAAAATCTTGTTTTATAATAAGTTTATTATATGCGTCTACATGTTTCGAGCACTGCTGTGCTCATCATCAGGAGGTCAAATTGTATTATACAGCATCTGGTATCATCACACCTGTAGGTGGCCGTCGGGTTCACCGGTTGAGGGAGGACTGAGAGGAGAGAGGAGAGAGGACCTGTGCACCGGACGGTCACCAACAGAGTGTGATGATAACAGATGCTGTATAATACAGTCGTAACTACTTTCTAAGGATTCATGTACAAGCTGAAGATGGCTGTTATCAAAAGCCGAAACATGTAGTTGTACCTTAGGTAGTAAATGTAAATAGGCCACTACCATCAAATAAATTTGTGTTAGACAGGAACATACACTCCACTCTAATTGGTGCTGTATAATACAATTTTGACCTCCTGATGATGAGCACAACAGTGCTCGAAACATGTAGAGGCATATAATTACCTTATTATAAAAAAAAAGAATTTGTGCATTAAGTTGGTTAATTACTAAGATTATACTGAGATGCACGGTCAGCAAAACATTAAAAAAAAAAGACACTTGTATGTGTTTGCCGTAGGGGGAATGGAACCCAACTTACTATTGTTTGTGAGCTTTGCGGGTACTCTAACCCCCCCCCCACCTCCTTACTGCAAATACACCTCGCAGCGCGGAGTAGAAATTTTCAAAATGCTAAAATAGATGATTTCATCGCTTGCTAACTTCTTGATGTCGAAGTATTTTGTGGGTGTAAATATCAATCTCGGTGCTGCCGTCTCGTGTTTCAATTACGCACTAAAATCAATTTAAAGTTGGAAGGCTCCTTATTAACTTGGCGAAGGAAGGCATAAATTGGTTCGGTAATATTTCACGGCCCGGAGGGCGCTGACCTGACGGGTATTTAGGAGGGTTTTACCTTTCCTCGCCACCTGCTTGTGAGTTTGAGGCGTTCTTTCGGCGGACCGGAAAAGAAAAAGTTGCAAAAATGAGCGTCGATTAATTTTGGCTTGTCTGTCGGTCTGTATCAAATAACTCCTCGGCTTGCAAGCGGGCTTTCTTGCAGGGTGATGTTTGGGAGCTATGCCGAATAAGAAAAAGTTCGCGAAAAGCGACTATCAGCATCACCATGTTTTTCTATCCGCATGGAACATCTCGGCTTCCACCGGACGGAATATTATGATATAGAAAGTAAAGGTAAATCAGTCCCATTACAGGCCCGAGGTGCCCAGAGGGTTCCAGGAAGTTGAGGTTCCCAGATTACATGACAACGGCACAGGATGGTGGTAAGGTTGTCAGCCTTACGCACCAGCCGTTTTTACCCCCAGGAAATGCTCCTAGTACTCATTTCTGTTAGAGGCTGAGTCGACCCCAGGGCGATAGCGCGATCTGAAGGATTTTATGTCAATGAAAATTTCCAATGACAGCATCTTGGGTCGAACCAGCGACCTTCTGATTTGTAGCGCAGCGCCTTAACCACTGTGTTACCGCGGTACCCGTATAGAAAGTAAAAATTTCATTAAAATCCGTCACAAATAACCATTACTTTACATGAAGCCCGATACACATTTATTATCATATCTCGCTGAATTCTTCTTAGAACGAGAGACGTTTCAGACAAAAGATGCAGAGAAAATCAAAACACATTTTGTGTTCAGTAACATTTTCCGAAAATCGTGACGTTTATGAAGTAATCTGGAAAAATATATTGTACAGCTGGACGGTGCCGGAGCTGAAAAATATTATGTGGCGCATGCGCTTTGCATATTAAATACCTAAGGCTACAGACTCGCACACAGAGTATGTAACATTTTTGTTTTCCTACGGCAACAATGGTTACGGGAAGGCGCCTCAATGTTATGTTATACAGACATTGCGTGTCTCATTACCTGTAATTGAAACCCGATGCAAAGTCACAGAACTTCTATATGAGGATGGATATGTCTGTATTCGTGTGTGTGGAACGTCAATGAGGAAGGTTTATCGGCCGAAGGACGTTGCTGCTGAACATGGGCGTTATATTCTGCAAGACCCCCGCGCGTACAGGGGTGCTGATAAGTCCTTAGCCCGAATTGATGCTTCTCACCTGAAAATTAAACACTGAAGTTGCCTTTCATCCATCTAAAGGTTCTTGAGAGTCTTCACCAAGCATATATTGTTTGATCTGAGCACTAGGTTAGCTTCCAACGATACTATCGATTCCGTCCTACGACATCGGGAATTAGGACATGCTAAGGATTTATCAGCACCCGTGTATGTCGCTTTTTGATGTAACTGACCACAAAGAAGCTAAACGAGGCATAATTATCACGACCTGTTATATGGTGAGGTAAGTTCCGTCAAAAACACAACTATAAATATGAGACTAAATGTTGGTGTTTATTAGCAATGGGAAAAACTACATGTTTCGGCCTATAGAGGCCATCTTCAGGTTTTGACAACTTTCTTGCTAAAAGAGTTTTATATAATATGTCTAAACCGCGTGGTGATGTTGAGATCTCATCATCATTTTACTTACTTTTGTTAAGCTAAATTTGGTGGGATGTCAATTGGGTCAATGTATTTGTGGGTAGCTACAAATACATTGACCCAATTGAAATCCCACCAAATTTAGCGTACCAAAATCACGTAAAATGATGATGATATCTCAACATCACCACGCGGTTTAGGCATATTATATAAAACTCTTTTAGCAAGAAAGTTGTCAAAACCTGAAGATGGCCGCTATAGGCCGAAACATGTAGTTTTTCCA
>Ga0123352_10010411_pt1 | contig 14593 bp, 8 predicted proteins | sample TergutLab28metaG_FD_89700 | JGI IMG/M metagenome (GOLD analysis project Ga0123352, IMG submission 89700) | Labiotermes labralis P1 segment gut microbial communities from Petit-Saut dam, French Guiana - Lab288 P1 | ecosystem: Host-associated > Arthropoda: Insects > Digestive system > Gut ... | reverse complement strand
TTGCGCTGACCACGTGACACCCCTCTATCCGCAAAAGTTGGCACTAACTTCGCCGACCGGCGGCGGCCGCTCTGTCGGTATAGTTCGCGTGCGGACTAAGGCCACGGAGTTTAGTTTATACCGTTTAACATTTCAAGACAATATCGTATATAATGTACGATTTTCACTAAACATTCAAGTGTTGACAGGACAAGATCCATAAACAATCAGAAAGAAAGATTTTTGTATGCAAAGGAAAGAACTACAGCATATCAACATAAACGTTTCCACCGTAATTAATGAATACACCGTACAAACTATCTTTCGTTCATTTCCGTGCATTGCCGCGTAATAGGGGCTCCTTTCTGGCGACGCGGAAGGATATGGGGAGGAGGGATCAGGGGACGGACATCCCTCTCCGTGGGGGCCCCGCTGGGGAATTTAATAGGGGCTCGTCTACCGGGCTTTGCGAAGGCTCTGGAGACGCGCACCCTTCTCCATAGCGACCCTGTTAAGTATCATGGGGGGGGGGTCCGTTCACCGGGAACTCTGAGCGATAGTTGAAAGTGGGCTCTGGAATCTCTCTGTATAGGAGCTCTGTCAGGGGAACCTGGAGGAGGGGCTCCTTTGCTGGGGGGTACTGAAAGTTATGAAAGGAAGGCTCTGGGGATGGGCATCTCTGTTCATGGGGGCTCAGTTTGGCTAACTGGAGTGGGATCATCTACCGGGGACTTGGAGAGCTGGATGAAGGGGGCTCTGGGGATGGAGCATCTCTCTCTGAAGAGGCTCCGTAGAGCGGGCCTCGGGTGGAGCTCCTTCACTGGAGACCCTGGAAGATATGTTAAGATAGTCTCCGGATACGGGCATCTCTCTCCATGGAGGCCCCTTCCATCCTGGCATGTGGGGGGGGGTCGTATACCGGGGACTTTGACAGATGAATGAAGGAAGGCTGTAGTGGTGGGACATCTGTCTGCGAGGGGTTCCATGAAGGGGACTTTGAGGGAGGGATCCATTACTGGGGAACCCGAAAGAAGAGGTTTTTGAGAGATATGCACAATGCTCTGTAAACGAGCCTCCGTCTCCATAGAGGCCCTGTCGGGGAACCTGTAGCGGTTTCGTTTGCCGGGACTTTTGAGAGAAAAGAAAAGTATGTCTGGGTTCCTTTCTTGGACCCGGAGGCCATTAAGATTTTAATTCTGGGGGCCATCTGTAACCTTAGTAAAGGAGCAGGCTTGTCCTGAGTTGATATTAGATTTTGTGGCACAAAGGGCCCGTCTGTAAGGCCTAGGTGCATCTGCCCGTAAGGGCTCGAGCTCAATGTTAATCGCTCAATCAATCAATCAACTGCCGCGTAACATAATACACACCCTGCTTGATAAATTGAATTTTAATCCGGTAAACATTTTACCGATCTGAATGTGCAACTGTATCAGTCGTACTCCCTCAAAATGGTCCTTTGACGGCCGAAACATGTTGGAGTAACACAGTACTAATAAAATGATGTGAATAATATAAGTATGCATTTGTAGTTTTTTTATATGAACTCCGTACGAAGTTTGCCATTTTATTTTTGTAATGGATTATACTTTCAAAAATGTCCACAACATTGTAATCACAAACTAAGAAACACATATGGTGACAATAGCTGCATGAATGCTGAAATTATATAGGGATTGCTTTTGTAATATATTTTACTATAGTAAGTTTTAAATTTTGGTGTAAAGCTCCATGAAAATGGTGCAAATGGCACCAGAACATGTAGAAAAATATAATACCATATTTTTATACGAAAAATGTGCGTTTTTTTTGGGTATTATGGATGAATGAATGATTTAGTCAAGAAGCACAGAGTAAACAGCGTTAAAAAAAATTACGTACTCTGAATTAACGAGACGGCTAGGAGAGAAAAAGTGTAGACTCAGGGGAGTTTCGAACCATGGCTGGAAATGTACTTATTTTCTCAGAGTAGTACATATACATATATAACCTAGGTATGAACACGTATACTAAACTCCATTCTTTTGATACGGAAACTCTCGTTGTAGCTCACGTCCGTAAAGAACTCAAAGAACTAGCATTTCGAAATAAGTGACCACTTGGTGCACGAAAAAGGGGTAAGAGGATATACTATGATTAATATTACGACACATCGTATGAAAGCGTGCTTAGGGCAGAAAAGATCTGGTATTAGAGACGTTTCACATAGACCTGTACATTACCAGAGCGCTGCAAGATGTTCCCAGCAGTTGTCATACGTGTATCAAACCTAAAGGCCATTAAGTCGAGAAAGACCCCCAGTTTTCTAGTGTCAGTTCTTAATAATGGCAATAGTATTCAGTCTAGGACAACAATTTTGTTTACTAATATAGTTAATAAAATTATATGTTTCGGCTAATTATATTCAGGCTACAAGTAATTATAAAGTTCTAGAGAAAGCACACAATAAAATTACATTTTCAGACAAAATGAAGTTTGATCTGAACTTCTTACCCACGGAGCACAGTGTTTGAAGTAATGAGCTAAAAGCAGACACGTGTTTCATTAGTAATTTCACGGCTAAAATATGTTGAAATTAAAATTAATTACTTTAGATGTAGTGCAGTCATTAATTAGTGCGTTGAAATTACGATCTGTATGCCTGTAGCAATGTCAGTTGTGATAATCAAGGAAATAAGAATACGGTTGTGCTAGACGGAATGTGTTTGCCATTACTAACGCCAGACACTACAGGATGAACAATATAAACCTAAAGGAAAAATAATAAACCACTCCCATCATAATGAATATCTTAATTTTACTTTGCAAAAAGACGACCCGGGGTATTCGCATGCCACTGAAAACAATGTTATCCAAAGAAAGATCATATGGATATCCGTGTCCAATAACAGCCTTTAGAATTTAAACATTCTTTAAAAAAGAGGCCTGAATCTTTGCACGATAAGGTCGAAAATTGTATAGCCACAGCGGTATATAATTCTACTCGTCTTCTTGACCAACGGGACATACTTATTAAGCACTCCAGATTAACACTCTACGTGGAGAAAAGGAAACATACATATTAGAACATAAACATCGAAAAGTAAAATAATATAAACATGGTAACAAAAACGAAAGAAACTGCATCGTATGAAAAGGAAGGCCATTGGAACATAGATGTGAAACAGTTGAATCATACGCATATTATCACAGTCTACTTCCTTCTATAAATTTTTACATCACACTTTCGAAGTTATCTGTCTGTTAAGGTGTTGTTTTGAAAAAAAAAACCCCCACGACTAATATTGTAAAATTTCGGTAAGTAATACTTCATTATCTCAAGTGAACTACTTATGAGCCTAATGAAACCCCTCCTTTAAAAAAAGCGAAAAACAACACGAAGGTAAGTAGAAGAGATGAACAAAGGAAAGGAAGGGAAAAGAATTCCTAAATAATGGCTGTATTAGAAGAAAGGGAAAAGAGTGACAACCCATAAAATCGTCTAAGAAAACAATACCAGTATGATAAACTGACACAATGCAAGAATGCACAAAGAATAAAAGGTAAACCACAGCACTGGAGCTATTGTTTGCGCTATGTTCGAGCAAATATACGAGATATTTACAGCACCATTCTCATCCTTTTAAAAATAGCGTGCACAATGTAACTTCATTTCTTTGTGATTCCACAGCATATTTCACTAACCTATTTTGATTTCCCAACACATTATAGTTGCTTCTGAACGTGATTCATACTGCTTTGTCTAGGAACAGAGTGAAAGAACTTCATTACAAGGTAACTGCCATCAAAACCACATACAGATCTTTAGAGAGAAAGCGCGGTAAATGCTGGGCATGAAAGTTGTCCTATAAAAAAATTATTGACATAAAAATTAGGAGTATCGTCCTGACAGTTAGTATATCGTCATGTCATATGTATGTATTTTCCACCCATCTGAAATGATTAAACATGGCGAATATGCGAAATATATATCTTAGCGTAACACGAGCAACGTTCAAATGCTGTTTTGATCCCTAGAAGTTTCGCGGCTTCTCCACAGCTGGTGTTAGTAGTGTTTGGTTCTGTACGATGTATCTATGGTTTGATCAGTTTGTATTTACATCTCTTAATATGGTTCCGATGGTTTAAATATGTGATGTGTTTCAGACGCTAAGCCTTGAATCTTGTGGTTCTTTAATTTTTCTGTAGCATTTTTTCTGTTAGAACCCGCGGTCCAGTTCTGTTCTCAGGAGCTCACCTACCTACACTTATGAAAGTTTTAGTTGTACCCAGTGAAAGAGAAGAGCTTGATCTAAGGGGTCTAATGGATTAGGTGCTTCTTGCATGAAGATGGAAGCAGAGCCGGCTTCCGAAACGTGGTGATTTAGTGTTTTATATACCTGTTACACGACGGAAAAAGTCCAAAAAAGAAGAATGTATCTGTATGTCACAAACCATCATCAAAACCTAACAGTGTAGAAGTTTAATTCTGGTTGCCAGCAGTCCAACATAACACTACTTTCTTTGAATAAAGTTTAACTCTACCTTTAGCCTGTGTCTCAACATCAAAACCAACACCAAAGAACGAAGTCCCTCTGGAGAATCCGATATTCTGTCAGGCACTCAAGATACTACCCGCCTTCCACAGTAACGGAATGCTCTATACTGTGTCACAATATTTCGTCACTGATCCCAAACATACGTAATTCCTGTCCACATTTTCACAAGAGATCACCGTAAACAAATTCCCTTTCGTGGCAGAGAAACACTATCGCGGGAAGACAGAATCCTGGGCGACGTTGTTGAAAATTCTAGGAAAATCAGGTGATAGGTTTCAGAAGCATAACTTGTTGCAGTGTTTCTGTCTAACAGTTCTGCGAATCCTGTATCCGTACCTCCGGCACAGTGCGGGCCAGCGACTACAAAGTTTCCTATCCAGCAGAAGCGGAATTTTTCCCGTAGTTTCCGCAGCATTGTGCCGGTAATCATTTATCTCTCCCTCTCTCTCTCTCCCTTGACCCTCATGCCTTTCACATATGAATCAGAATTTACTAATCAAGGTGTCACAAGTAAGTAAAATTAATGTTGGAAAGCAAATGTCAATCCTTGCTAAAACATTTTTTCATTGACATGTAAGACGACTTGACTTAAGCCTGATGTACTTTAATTTGTTTGAGCTATTTCAAAAATGCTGTGAATGTTACGACAGTTAATGACGTAGAGGAACTACGTCAATTCTTAATAGGAAACATGTCAGACAAACGTTTGCCTACACGGACTCTGTTATAGATTTCATAAAAAATTTACTTTTCTTTTGTGTCGAGAAAATCTTGTTCACCTGTGATGTCATGTATGTGATTTCGGAGCAAATAAACGCCTACCTGCACCTCTTACACGAAGCAGCCAAATTTTTCGAGTTTCGAGTAAGTTTAAGTTTCGTTGTAAAGTTATTGTTTCATTAACGGCATTTATCAATATCATAGATTGTATCTCTTCGAAAGATAGAATTAAGTTACTAAGAGGAATATGCACATGACGTAGAAAGAAGTGGCCGTTGCCTATTTTAAGGAACTGTGGATAGCACTGCATTTGCAAGACTAAGTAAAACAAACAAGAACACTCATAAAATTTTTTTGTTGGATGGGATTGGAATCCGAGACTTCCTAAACATAGCGCACTAAACTGTGACGTTCAGTGAATGTCTCTAAGCTGCGAACTTGCCCGTGAACCATAGGTGTCGTCACGCGTGCTCTTCAATACTACAGTTCTGATCCTATCCAGTTTCATCTCGTTAGAGATTATCATAAATGGCCCTCGAATATAACACAGAACATATTAAATAAATGTTACATTACACCACAAGGATAACTTTTATATTTTCCATCTAACTCCTAGACAAATTTCATTTCGAGACGCATTCGATCAATTTTCAAATCGAGTTAATGTATTTAATTAAAAAAAAAATATTCAGGAAATTCGATAATCCGGATACACGATGTAACGCTGAATTTATGAACACTGATTTATAGACTCATTAATGAGAAGTTCCCTGCAGAGATCTTGCCTACTAGAAGAGAAGTGTGTCATGTGAGGGATGAAAGAGATTGCCATATAAACAGACAATTAGTAACTCATATACTTTGCGTAGTGATGTCTGATTAATCAAATTAAGGAGACAACGCAGTATTTTGTTGTGAACGCGTAGCTATAACGGAGAAATATAAAAATTATTTAGAATTTTTGTGGGAAAAATTTTCAGGAGACGGTCATTTGGAATGCCAAGAAGGATATAGGAAGGAATATTAAACCGGATCCTAGACAACGGCAAGTCAGCAAGGAAGTGCCTTACTACTCTAGTCAGTTTGTCAGTGAGCGTATTTGATAAACTAAGATTATAAGTTCGTAGTCAGTCAGTGGTTTAGCGTGTTATTTAACAACGCTGTCAACTGCTGAGATAATATAGCGACGGTGATGAACGAATGAGTAGAGAGCAGTGGTGAAATGATACTAACAGGGGAAGGTGCAAGTATTAAGAGAAACACCTGTCACAGTGCTGTTTCACCATCACGTGTGAGAACACGTGGAGAGGCCAAGGATTGAACCCAGGCCTCCGCTGCAAGAGGCTAACGACTAATTGTGAGAAGCTGTAGTCCTAATAATTTAATCAGTAGCCATTTTAGTGGTTAACCAATGATTAATCATTCTCATGTCTTCACCAAGAATGCTTGATTTTCCCGCAAAATCAACTCTCCTTCTCCTTACACTTTCTATATTTATCTTTTATTGTTTACGTTGATAAGATACTGTGCATCTTAATACACAGCGAAAAAATAGTGGCGACTTACTTAGACTTGAATCACTTTAACACCAAGAAAGTACAAATGCTGAGCGAGTAATTTGTTAATGAAGCAGAGAAACAAGAAACAAGCAGGAGATGGTGATGAATTGGCTGAAATACGGCGGATTGATCAGAATCAAGGCGATGTAACAACCAATCAATCAAATTATTCTATTTCATTTATCATCACAATTATACAATTTATGCCTCTGTTCTATTTAAGTTATATGGAAGTCCTATATATATATATATATATATATATATATATATATCACACCCAAAAAAAATAGAAAACCATCACCTGCTGACTTTTGTTTGAGAGTCCCTAATTTATAGCACAAAATAAACCGACAGAAATGAAGTATGAGGCAGAATGCAGGCTGGAATTAACATGGAATTTCGTGGCTAATGCAGTAATAATTCTGTTGCCAGGCAAATCGAAGACGTTACAAAAGGCTGGCTATACATCTCACACGTAGAAAACAGAAAATGCACACAAGTGTCCAGTGTCGCACACAAGAAACGGCAAACAATTTTGGTGATAAGTACTGCATACATCATAGTTCACGAACTCACAAAAAAATTGTCATTCATCCACTTGCTTCAGTACTGCTTGGTGAGATTTAATGTAGACTAGGATCTATCACGCCGTGAAGTGCTAAATATCCAGTGGCTTCAGCGGGTAATACGTCCAGCCCCCTTATGAAACGGTGCTCTTCCATCCTGGAAATAAAATGACATTACGTTGAAGGTTCAAATTTTTCACTGATTTATTTAACGGCGCTCTCATTAACAAGATCTGCATAGAATCGAGCGGTGGTGGGATGATTAGTAAATAACGAACTTGCAAGAATAGAGAAGGAAGTGGTCTTGACTTAATTTTTAGTTCTTGTCCTGAGATTTTCTTGGAATTACAAAAAAAAAACATGAAAACTTCAGTTACGATATTTAACATCCCTGCCGTTTTTCAAATCAGGCTCCTTCCAAGGTTGAAGGTTATGTGTTTGGCTCATTGGCTCGGTCCGTTCAAATTCAAAGGCAATTCTGAAACAATTAATCCTGGTAGAAACTCTTGAACAGCGGATCGGTCCGTTGGAAGGCCTCTAACTACGCTAGATAACACCACATATAAAAAGTGAGACATGTATCAATAACACTCCAGTGGTGTTCAAGTCGTGCTCCTTGTGTCCGAACAATGCAAGATGACGCAGCCACCAACAGTTGCTAAGTACAGTTACGTCGTCCAACGACAGGCGACTTGACAACTGCGTCTGTCAAATGCAAACTATCCTGTGATTTTAAGTCTGAATCGATGCACAAACAGTCTGTCTTAGCGTATTTACGACACGTTTCAGAAAGTGAAAGTATTAGTGGCAATCACAACTCGTTTTAATCTGAGTGCATTACGTCAAGATTCGAGTTCATACTTCTAACATATGAAACAGGAGTGCTGGCTTCAACATTACAATGTAAATAAACAGAAAAGTCCATCTTATGCGTATTGGACCGTGCATCATCTTGATAATTGAATAAAGGTAGACCAACTTGATGACACTTGCTTTATTATGTTAGTTTACTGCTCAACATGTTTCGGATGTTAATACATCCATCTTCAGGAGCTTGCGACTACTTGGTGCGTTATTGTGTAGGATGTATTGTGCTGACTTGAGGCGTGTTGGTGTTATGTAGCGGGATTGGTTGTTGGTGATGTGGTGTCCGAGTGCAGGCTGAACCACTACATGTTGAGCAGTAAATTGACATAATAAAGCAAGTGTCATCAAGTTGGTCTACCTTTATTCAAATAAAAAGAAAAGTCCATATTTGAGGGTGATATGAAGAAGGGAATTTCCGTTTAAGAAAGACACTTCTCTGATTTCTACACGTATTTGGGAGCAGAATGCCCCACATTGTAAATCTAATGGACATACACTGTACAGAAGCCTCTGACAATACGGACGACATTTCCCCTGACAGACACATAACACGTACCACATACACTGTACAGAAGCCTCTGACAATACTGACGACATTTCCCCTGACAGACACATAACACGTACCACATACACTGTACAGAAGCCTCTGACAATACTGACGACATTTCCCCTTACAGACACATAACACGTACCACATACACTGATATTGAAATCAATGATCCACATGGTGATTTTTTAAGAGACATAACGTGAAATGTACAGGCCTCCACAACGTTTCAGCATATTCAGAACATTTCTCTGAGATGACTGCTTGCGAAATACGCACAATATATAGTGAGGTTTGAAGTAACAGGGACAGTAACGTCCATTAAAATAAATGAAATTAAATTTGGTAATAATTGCATAACGGAAGTTTGTTTTATCAAGGTTCATTAACATTTGTCAAAAGGCCCAAAGTCAAGTGACGTTCATTCAGGACCTTAAAACAGCTACTAAACCAAGCAAAAACGAAAGTAACATATGGTAGTAATCTCACTATGTCTGTATTATATGACACGTAACATTTCTATATCTGATGTAATGTGGTAAATCTTGACATTCAGTATTTAAACAACACCAAAAATATGGTTTCCATAAAATATACCGTATATGTAGCATACCCACTGTTATCCAGCTCAGTCCCATTATTTGTGTATGGGACAACGTTATTGTTCTTGATTTGTCCTGCAGTGCACTAAATGGAAGAGACTTTACAGCGAACAGGTCGTGTGACATAGGTCATTATTGCGTTAACAAATCGACGTTGGTCATCGAACCCTAAAGAAGCAGCAGAGGTGCTACAAGAGTAGCCAAGCTAACTGGAGGTGCGATATTGCATGTTCGCCTGGCTGAGTGCCCACGTTCTCTCTGCTCTACATCCCATCTCTTAATTAGCTACCTGCACTTGATTTGCATTTTAGAAACAGGAAGAGCTGCGTGTCATACGGAAGTGTAAAGCTGCAGTTATTATATTGTTATTTGGGATTTTAAATTCGGCATTTGACTTTCCATTTCTTAAATTTTCCTTGTTAGCGCGTCAATGTGCTAGTGTTAGGAGACAACCGACGCAATCAGATGGGGGCATTTAAAACTAACATTTAGAATTGCAGAGTCTGCAATAGGGATTTCATCGTTAATCACTCCGCCCAAACCGGCTTTGTGGGCCCACTCACCTCCCATACTATTAGTACAAACTGCTTTTTCCCAGCGGTAAAGTGGAAGAAGCGTGAAACTAATCACAGACATTCAGAGTGCTTTGATCTTCAACTTTACATCTAAATGAATGAGTGATCAAAGTCGGTTGATTGATTTGCACTCCTGCCCTTTATTCTGGAGGTCCTGAGTCAAACAATCGCCAGGGAACTGGATATCCTGATTTGTTCGTAGGTTTCCTTAGTCCCTCCAGACAACTGCCAGGACAGCAACGCAAATTAGGCCACATCAAACTCCCCTCATTTTATTTTCTAATTCTTTATCCACCAGTTATATTAATATTCGTCGCTGTACATTCCAAGTTATTGATGGCCACCTTCAATAACCCATTATTAAATCCACAAAGGTTGGCTTAAATACCTCAGATCCGTAACTGACGACATGTTGATCCTACGCAACAACAGTATTCCTAACATTGCACTCATACAGATCATATTCATAACTACGGCAGCAAAGGGGCATTCGCCTGACGGGAGGGCAGTTAACCCACGGACCGTCAACCAAGCGGGGCCGCACTACATGAATCCCGTTGCTTCCCAACCTCCAACACCCGGAAAAACGTAACACAGGCAGGAATGAGCATAACGAGACTAAGAAGACACTCGTCAAGACAAGCGGTTCCCAGATCGTATTTGCGATTCCCTGCCTTCAATGTAAAAAAAAATATTACACCGTACTTAAGGTTACATTTGCACACTAGCTTTTTCATAAGTCACACTTCTGACGAAACAGCTATTGTAATCAAGGCCATCCTACGATGAAGATGCTCCCTGGGCAAAGGAAGATATTGAAAGCCCTTTTTCGATTTGGATTTTTAAGAAAAATACTTAAAATTTATATCGGTACAAAATTGACTCATATTAACAAAGACAACGGAATAGCAGGAGACACCGCCTAATTTAAAATCGATCTTCTTTTTAATTACTTTTCGTAACACAAAATTAATTACATATTCGCAACGGAAGTAGGAAATTCCAAATGTACTATAAAAAACAGAACTACTTCAAACGTCCGTTCTCTCTCTCTCTCTCTGTTGCACCAAAATGTAAGTCTAAATTACAAACTGGCTTGGATTTTTGCAGAATCACCTATAATACTGTCAAAATTTTGAGCTAAAATTGTATTTTCAGTCGATATTGAAGTTAAAGAATTTTTGCGCTGTATGAAGTAATTCCGACTTCATGTTTTGCTTCCGCCATGGACGTAAGTACTGTTCTATGTGCTTCAAACCAGCTAGAGTCGAATATTTTTTGGAGAAATTTCAGCACAGATTCCAACGTTCATGCTGGATACAGACCGAGGTAATTGCACACTTTGCCCGCTGGATACGGCGATCCTGATTGCACAGTTAGTTGATAAGCACCAACAAACACAACATTTATTCAACAAAACGATTTTTTTTCAATAAAGAGTTCTCCTTAACGGTCCTTACCAATAAATTGTATGCATTAAGCAAGACGAGATATCCTACATAAGCATAAATGGTCATATAGCTGAGACTATACACATAACACTTCACTGTACACAACAGCTATTTATAAGGAAATAAAAACAAATACAGCACTAAATTCCAAAACAATTCATTTTTTATTCCCCATTAAAAACGACTTAATAAAATTTGAGTAATGAAGATACCCGCATGTTGAAAGAGGCAACAACTCTAATACAGTACAGGGATATTTATATTCATAAAAGACCTTTTTTCCACACAAACATGTTGCAACATACTTATGCCAGTAATGCAGAAACCCATCTGTGCATGACACCGTGGTTATCAGAAGGAAGGACTGTAATTCCACTTATTGACAAACGTAATAAGGGCTTATTAACATAGCATGTAATCAGCGACGCAATATATGTAATGTACCTGTATTTATCTGTTTTTCCAAGCAAACTGCAGAACAAAAACAAACCTTACTTAAGTTACAAACATGTGAATATACTAAAGATAACGGTCTGAAAATGTATAAAAGAGACCATATATTCTTGAAAAGCATGGCCCGCGATGTATTTTAAGATTGTTCGGCCTCCATGATCAGGAATTAGAGTTAATACCATTTGTTAAAAACTACCAATTCAGTTTCCTCGAAGAAGTACCGTAAAATCAAGAAAAAACGTGGAAAACGTACACACAGTGCAACACTTTCAGTCTGCCTTTAGAGTTTCAATTCATGACAGCTAAATCTTGAAGCTCTATCGTAAATAATGAAAAAAATATGAAAAAAAAACTGCATGTAGACTACCAGGTTAAAGTGCAACACTCTTCTATTAAAGGGACTATCTTCATGCAGCTGTGATGTGATCAATTTGTGCCAGAACTCTGGTATAAAACTTGATAAATTAGACAAAGCGGTTCTCAAGATAAGCTATTACATATCATGCATATAATTTTTCATTATCTCTGAATAATCGGGATTTCACGAAAAATGTGTATGGGATACATAAACATTTGTGTTACTTTTCCTTGCAATGTCTTTTCGAAATACTTTTTGTCCCGATAAATATGCAGCGACAGAGACAGGCGTGTAGATATTCAAGCAAATTGTCCATAATTTTTGACTGATATTAGCCAAACTTTTACTGTGGTGACCAACTTTATTAGAACTCACCAGTACACGTCATGAAAATCTATAAAACGTGTCTCGAGTTGCTGCATGCAGACTGAAAACAGGCGGAAATACTGAAGAAAATAACGCTTTATGGAACTTTTTCCCAACGAGCTAAAAGGGAAAAGTAATTTTTAGTGTCCCTAGTAAACGTTATTTACTATTTTGATTTAGCACGCCTACCTACAAATTGGTAACAGACAGTATCGAGGGGCCCATTATAGATTCGATTTAATTTAGGCCTACTTACATAACATCCCCAAAAACACTAATCAGGATTTAAGATACCGTGTCGAAATTAATTATTGGCGTGTCCTAATACTGTATGTACAATTTTTGTCAGAGCGGATTTATGGAGTGAGTTTGGTCGACGCGATAAATTGATGAGATACTCAACGATATTTAAACTACAGGATAATATAACCCATGACTCGATCGTGAAAGCCTCGTCTGTAACTACAGGGTGCAGCCTGTGAAAAGGAGTAGCGAAGGCTCAGCACCCTGGCAGATCTCACCACAATGACTTAATGACCTGTACGTCAGCGTTCAGCCGAAGTTTAACCGTAAGAAAGTCGCAAAGGAAAAAAATATTGTATGCTGCCTGTATTCTTTATTCCTATATGGTGATTAATTAGAGTAGGTACACCCTCAGGGGATGCTGTGTGTATGACTAATTGCCTGTTTCATGGCCCGGAATCGTAGCTACTGAGGGGGAGCAGCTGACAGAGGTTCTCTCACGATACACGCGGCCAACGTCAGATTTATGACACGGTCCGCCGCAAATTGGTTCGCCTCTAATTTCATACAGAGATGGAAGGTAATCTAACTGTGGGTTGCGGCCTTAACTTCTTGACCTGAGATCAACAAAGCACAAAAACACGTGTCTTATGAAACCGTAACCGGCTATTATGCCAGTACCATTTTCGTTGCGACAATCTTGACGAATCTGTGGTGTGAGTAAATAGGGTCTGTACCCCCAGAAAAAAGTAATCAAGACTAGTCCCAATTTTATTTAATCAATTAAATTGCCTTCACATGTATGCTGCATGTTTCGGCCTATACGTAAACCATCCTCAGACAAGTGAACACAAGAATTTATACAGGAAGATACAATAGAAATCCTTGTGGATAGCTTCCATAGAGATTAGTCCAAAGGCCCTTACTGGTAGTTCCACGTAAAAACAGCGACATTTGCAGTGATTCGCTAAGCATGTCCCTCGTCACAGTAACTGCTTGGTAGAAAAACTGAACCTTGTACATATGAATGTACCCTCCAAATTGTTTCTCTGGTAATATCATATAGATATCAGGAGTTTCTGAATACGGGTAGCGACAAAAAACTTCTTACGATAGAAATCGAAGACTACGTCTCACGCCAAAAATTTACACAATTTAGTCGCAGTTCTTCTTAGGTAAATTCAGCCTAACTGTCCTACTGAGAAATAACATTGTACAGGTTCTACCTAGATCTACTGATAATTATTCAGAACCAGATTGTTTTACAACACAAAGATCTGCAATCATTAGCACAAAATTCCACAACGATATCCCATTCGTCTCAATATTCGTGTTAACATCCCAAAACAAGAGGTTTCGAGAACTCCAAGTGTGGATATAATAAAGTGCTCACAATCTTCCATTAGCTATTGCTCCTATTTCAGCTTTTCATGAAGAAATCTAATCCACAGAATTATACAATTTATTTCTATATTTATCAAACAATATTTTCACATTGTTCGTACAAACAAGAAAAACTCTTTCCCTCAGTTATGCTTATCTTTAGTACTGTTCGAAGTAAGTGTAGAAAACTAGACTCATCAAAGCACTAAACTAATATTTTATGTATGTATCCTTTCAGCTTCGAACTTACTTCAGGTAGACCGTACTCGACCGCCTCTGTGGTCTAGTGGTCAGAGTTTCTGGCTACAGGTACAGAGGTCCCGGGTTCGATCCCCGGCGCTACCAGATTTTCTGAGTAGTAGTGGGTCTGGAACGGGGTCCACTCAGCC
>Ga0123352_10010409_pt1 | contig 14594 bp, 10 predicted proteins | sample TergutLab28metaG_FD_89700 | JGI IMG/M metagenome (GOLD analysis project Ga0123352, IMG submission 89700) | Labiotermes labralis P1 segment gut microbial communities from Petit-Saut dam, French Guiana - Lab288 P1 | ecosystem: Host-associated > Arthropoda: Insects > Digestive system > Gut ... | reverse complement strand
GTCCCCAAAAAGGGAGATTTTTTATCTATGACTCCCTTTTAAGGGGAAAACGGTATTTCTCTTCCACCCAAAATTTAAAACAGGCGTTCCAAAAAAAAAAAAAAAAAAAGAAGACTCCCAACTTCCATTCCATTTATAATGCTTTAACTCGCCATATGAAACCTAGTACGGAAGCCAAGACAACCGAACAATGGCCTGAAGGCAATAAGAATCTCAATTTCTTATTCTTGAATTACTGTACTATAGAGTCTTTCCAGTGCCTTACTGAAGTTGTAAAAGAAGGTGCTACATTACCTACTGACATTATATTTTTAAGCCATTCCTCTACAAATGATAAGGCAGTGTATCGTCTTAAGAGAAAGACTTGGTAGACCATGTAATAAATAATGCATTACGTAAGAAAGGAAAATCGGAATAATTAACTGTACGGAACAGACTTGTTCTTGAAAAACTGATAGTCGCTCATTTTGTCAAAGAACCCCCAACCTCTGCGACATTCGAATATTAATCAAAGTGATCACAAAGGGGCGCTAGTAGACCGTGTCCTCAGTCAGATAAAACAAGTCAATACACTATCAAAGTAGGATCATTTCTAATATTATTACATTTCTACTCATGCCCAAGTCTCCTACAAACACAAATAATGTTAATGTAGCTCAAATTTCGTTATTCGGTTGCAGTTAGATTAGATGAGGATGTCCACAGTAACAAACAATACATTCACGCCAACCATGTATTAATTACCTATTAAACATGATAGAGTTCTACCTCGAGGCGTGCGATCAGCGTCATTCTGACAGTCGAGTGAAGCAACTTGAGTACCAGTTTGGTAGGAGGCTGGCGGGATGTGGAGAGAAACAAGAACGTCCAAGTTCTCGTAAGTATGCGCCGCTGATCTTCTGTAACGTTACTGCAAGAGGGAAATGATAAAGTGTTGCCCACAAGTGTGATAAATTTGAAAACACAGCACTAAGGAATCAAAGCAGAAAGCGCCTTAACCTTGGAATAAATTCTACCACTTCTCCTGAACTGAAAGTCCAGATCGTGGGAAATTTGTTATGAAAAGTAGGAGTAAGAAATTAAGTATCATTTGGTGCGTAAAAAAAAGTCCGTCGTGAACAGAATTTCTGCTACCTGTATTTACCGCTAATTTTACAGGTTTTGCAATTTAGTACAATACCTCTACCTGTTGTCTGAAAGGAAGAGAGAATTTCAGATTTTCTGAAGTTTTACCTTGTTATGAAAGTAAATGTAAACTGGCTATAGACCCTGTTTGTTCACGTAGACCACAGTTCTTCAACCTCTTTATGCCGAAGAGCCACACCGTGGGCCGAAGGTGGATGAATAACAATAAATGATATAACTAACCCCTAAATTATTGTGTAATTTTTATAGTACAAACATAATTCAGAATTTTGGCCACTGGCCGCATAAAACAAGCTTGCGGGCCGCGGGTTGCAGACCCAAGATATAGAAGATCTGAAACGACGACGTTTACGTATTTACGTATTTATGTTTACGTTGCACGCATTGACCATGTCAGTAGCTCAGGATGTGTACCGCCACTGACAGGATCGTTAGTGAATGTGGATGACAGCGGGCGCGCGACCTATGTTTATCTATTATCCCGCATCTGTCTACTAGAGGTCATGAAGAAAGACACAAGCATCATAATGAAGACAACCCGAACCTGGGCGGTAATGTGACTGTAGGAATTCAGTAGTATTAAGTAAAAGTTCTGCCTATTTGTTCCTGACATTTATTGAAAATAATAAATACCTCGGCAGGTATAAATTGACACTGCATTAGCAGGATTATGGAATTACGAGGCTGTAATAGGCGAGCAGAAATTATCTTAGCATGTGCGAAAGCAATGGAAATGCACACCTGAAGAGGACACGACATATGATAAGCATAGGCACAGACGTGTTCTAATTATTATGAGGAGAAACTGAAGGTTCTACACTGCTAAAAACCACGCTCGAACAAACCGAAATAAAAAAATGTAATTTAGGCCTAGTATTGCCAAAATATATCAGTAGGACGAATGTTCATTTACACTTGAAAAAAATATGGTAATTTATGTACGGCATATATGACATATGTCATATGTTCTTCGTCAGAGTCATTGATTTTCGAAATAAAAATACAAAAAGTTTCCTGGGATTATGTCTGAGAAGACATTATTTTTGAACACTCTGTGCCTTAATTTCTAAATGGAGAAAGTTCATACATTTCGAGTTGTCTCTGCAAGAAGGACGCCTCTTTATTGGCTATTTTTTCTGCGAAGAACCGTTTATGAGAAGCAGAGGGAGACGGACAGACGGACAGATATACGGACGGAAGTTTGGCGATTGTGTATACTGATGTTAGGAGTGACTGACGGTTACGAGTTACAGGAAGTGTGAAACCTCCAACTGCTCTAATTACAGCCATAAATTTATCTCCTGAAATCTGCATTTAAATCCTTTGGCAGACTATCTTGATCACGTTAAATATTTTAAATCATTGTTTCCCAAACTTCTACGCACGCCGACCCCTTGTGACTTCGAAAAATTACCACGGATTCTCAAGTCCTTTCTCACGTAAACATAGCATGTCCGGATGAAAGGTATCCAAATTAAAAATTTATAGTTCAGAATTTAATATACCTCTGGATAAATTATAAAACATACCAGCAGCATACATAACAATGCACAGTCTGATTTGATCTTAATTGAATGTTTGTCGCTCGCTTCGTTAGTACAGGAAGTTTCTTAAGTAGATATTCTAACGATCATACGAAATAAACATGTATCCAATTAGAGAATTTTCTCGATTATTTTTTAACAAGATATTATTCATTAATTAAAAATGTAAGTGAACTTCAAAGTAGCCATTACAGAAATATATGCACGGATCCAATGAAAATTCGTCGCGAATCCCTTGGGATCCGCGGAGCACACTTCGTAAACTTCTGGTTTAAATGATACTAATTGTAGATTTCACTATGTCAATAGCACGAAGAGATCAGTTAGGTGTTTCAATGAAGTTCTTAGACTTGAACATACATATACATAGGGGAGTTTAGTATATAAGTAGTAGATTTTAAATTACCTTTCGTTGTTTATACTGGATGCGTTTGTTGTTGTTATTTGATGTACAAAATCGGTAAGCTTACAGGATATCACGTTTGTCTATACTCTGTCGTAATTATTTTGATATTTCAAAACGCGGCCGGCCTTCCTATTTAAATACACCATCTGCCGTAGTAAGAACAGGGGAATTGTGGTCGTTATAGTAGAAAATCCTTTGTCTGATCATTGCACTACGTTTCGATTAGCAGTTGTGCCTCCATCTTCATGAATGAAAAAACTATCTGCTGGCACACGCTGGATACACCACATCCAATTTCCTCAGTCTGTTCACTCCTACAGAATGAAGGTAGAAGTAAAATTAAAACGTGAATTATGTAACTGTCTGCCTCTTTCTGATTACTCCCTCTGAGAATAGTCTTCTCAAAGACCTTAGCGTAAAACGCCAATTTTAGTTTCATTCAAAATTACATCTTTTTAGGCTTACATAACATAAACGCGACAGATAGTGAAACAAACAATCCTTGTGTTCTTCGAGCCTAATGTGCGCCTATTTCATACAGCATATCCTGAAAATTATAAAATGATAATGCTAACCATAACTCAGACTATCTTTATAATATTAAAGCGAAAGAAATATATAGACAATGTCTGTTCTTTTGCAACGTCTTGATCATTACGTCAGGTTTTATCATTTTTCTGTACGTCAAAAGTATAAGTTGGTACCCGTCACCACGGCATGGTGCGTCCTCAGGTTGCGAATGGAGGAACGGCCTCCGATATGGAGGGTAGCTGCGAATATATTGAATAAGCAGTCGCGGACATCCGAAAAGAGGTGGTCCTCCAGCTTGGGGTTTGCGCGAGTTGCTAACAACTCCTCACCTTCAAAACTGACGTAGTTACGAAATATAAACAGGTGCTTCGGACCTGGACGGATACTTTGGTACGATCTCAACCAAAAGGATACGTAGGTCCAAACTAATAACCTGGAAAATACGAAGAGAATTATTCTGAAAATAATACCCCACGGTGTTTATTAAGGAATGTTTTATTCCACATCTTTGTTTATTTCACTGTTCCCATGTACATTCTTCCAGCTTCTCGTAGCACTTACTACAGTCACGTTCCTCAAGGGGTGTGAAAATAAAGAAAACAAGTGGGTTTATATAGGGTGGGCCAAAAGTAGGTACAGAGTATATAGTTAATTACTGTGTACCTACAGTATACATAATTTTCGCCCATCCTGTTTTCTGTAAACTACATAATGTTGTGTATACTTTCTGTTAATATTTAAAGTTAAAATAACACACAAAATACACAACACTGCATAGGTAAATAAAGTGAAATTTGTACTCGTAAAATAATATCTTGCCAGAAATGAATTGGATTTTTAAATAAATTATTCGTTCATAACTTATTCAAGTGCAGTTCAGAGTTCAATAATAATTTCTGGTATATGTGATTATTAAGAGAATTACAGAACAGGTATGTAAGATACGAACACATTACTCTGCTGGTCACGTGGAGAAGAACAAGATCGGCAATGTAGGAGAAAGTAACATTTCGGCGCTTTCGAATAACTGTTGTTATAGTGAAAACAAAACAGTGCGTTCTGCACATGTCACTGTCAAATATAAAAAAAATGAGTCTATCGGGACAATGCTTTATGCAAATTTATTGCACCGACAACAATCAAACTACGTAGGGCTTCATGTAATGTGCCGAAGCTGCACCAAAATTTAGAACGTTCGTTTACTCATGAACTGCTTGAGATGTACAGTGCGCCTAAACAGATTGTAATGAAATATATGTCGTCGTTTAGTTTCCCGGTTTTTTTGTGTTGCCATACACCATTTTACGAGGTCAGGAGGAATTTATCAGTTTTGAAGAAATAAGCATTAACTATTTTGAGTGTGTGTGTGTCTGTGTTCTGGCCTTAATTATCCGGCATGTAAATCGCATCTTTTCTGCACCGCATTATATTGTCATTTGTGGCCTGTCTGGTTGTACCATATTTGTCCACATTATCTCATTTACGACAAGATTTTCGAAAAAAAAATGTGTTAAATGTGAATGTTTCTTATGATTTTCTCCACTTTTATCTAAAACATTTCTCATTCTAACAAGAATCAGCGAGATATAATCATGAACGTACGTATGTATCCACATATAGTACCGTTATTCTTGTCTGATTTTAATGTAATTTCAATTTTCTCTACAGATTTTCGAAAAAAATTCTCAAATATTAAAATTAATGAAAATCCTTTCGGTGTGAACCGATCCTTTCCATGCGGAAAGGTAGACAGACAGACTCACAGACGGACAGACTCACACAGAGACAGATAAGCGAACGAGCAGGCCGGCATGACGAAGACGAGAGTCGCTTCGCTTTTCGCAATTTTGTGAAGGCGCGTAAGACTGCAAAGTCTTTGAACTGAATATTTTTAGATATGTATGGAGACACGTTATGAACAGAAGCACCAGTTTCACTGGGAGCTGGTTTGTTTGACAACAGTTACAGCAAACGTCCCGATACGTAACTTTGACGTTATGTAAATTTTGTTCACAGAACACTGATGTGTTTTTATATACTTCAGAACAAACAGCGAATATTCACCTATACAGCATTAACTGGTTTCTGAAACCGAAAGGGAGTGTTTACTCCGCGGTACGAGCTGAATATTCTGTTTGCTTTTAGTTTGTAAAGAAGATGCCCATCGAGGCCCATCGTAGAACGAAAATTTGATTACGTGCATAACTAAAATATATTGATAATACCCACTTTTTTTGCGCACAGTGTAAAATTCTTAAAAACAGGATATCGAAAAACGAGTGGCTTCATTTCTTCGAACGAGATCTTTTTTTTTATTTTTTACTTACGTTTCTGAAACTGCGTCTTTAGCTTTTCAGAGCGGCGTATTTTCTAACGGTTGAAGATATGAGTTACACTAGAGGGTCTTTCGGTGTAGATGTATAACTGAATAATTTATTTGTACTGAATTCAACAAACTGTAATTGAAAGTGTCTAATTACGAAGCATATGTGTGCTGCACAATATATTTATATATGCCCCCTTTACGTATGTATATATGCATGTATGTATGTATATGTATACACGTACGATACACTGGTTGTTGAATACACTAGGGTGTCAATTTGCTGCATAAGAATTAACAAATATGTTTGATTGTTCTTTCACATTAATGACAGAGATTCGCAAGAGCATGAAACCTTACAAATGCTGCATGACGGTAACTAACAGTACTCAGTAAAATATGAAAAATCTTGGGGCGTGGGTGCTACCAGTGACCTTTTACCAGAAGCGACGAGGAAAGACATAATTTAGTAAATACGTAACGTGAACAGATATGTAGGGAAGGTTACATAATAAGGGGCAGCTAAGTACTTTGTGGTGAGGGGTGACGTGTAATGTGAAATTAAAAAGTCTGTTAATGAAATTTACCAAAGAACGATATTGTAATTTTTATATTAGTACTTTTTTTCGTCGGGACAAATATATTTGAACACGTTGTTATGAAAATAACGAACATATGTTAGAAAGTGATTTTATTTTCTTTGTTTCATAAACGGGTCACTAGTATCGGACATTACTTTATTATTATATTTTCTCAGTTTCGACAGAGACTTCCTTTCTCCGTATCTACGTCTTTTGCGTCCATCACATATTTCCTTCAATATTGCTACAGTTTCCAAGCCCCCAATCACCAAAATTAAGACGCTTTTCCAAACCTTGTCGAAAATCCCTGAACGGATGATACACCTGATGTACCTCATTGTGATGATGCCATCTCACCAGGAAACTGCATTTTCTTCGAACAGTATGTGGTATTAGGTCTTTATTGCGAGTCGTATTAGTGCATTGAGTTTCATTTTAGGACCGTTCGCTTCTGTCTTTTTAATTTTTTAGACACCTTATCATAAATTCTACATAGAATTGTCCACAAGTATGATCACGTGAACATTAAAACGGTGTGGGATTTCTAAAGTTTCAGCGACTTTATATACCAAAAAGCAGAATTACCTTCCCGCTAAATGCATATAAGTCGACTGTCTTATGTCCTTTGTACGGCTAACTAGTTCTTTTTCCAACTCACTGCTAAAGTTCTCAAAAAAAAAACCCATCTCGGGTGCCATCTACCCCACTCTCGCTTCTTGCAATTTTGTTAGCCTGCCTCGAAGGAAACCTCTGGGGACTACAATGCTTGTTGCTTTACTTACTGATATCTTATTTCTAAACTTATAGAGCAAGATTAATTTGAAACTCTGTCCTTTTTGATACTCTGTCTACTGGCCTCGTTTCTTTTTAAGTAGGTTCGCCGTTTATTCTAGTGCCATACAAAATTATACTAGTTGAAATGACCTGAACAAGAAAGTCAGATACAACTCCGGTAGTAAATGAAAAAGAATCAACACATTCCGGTAAAATAACTCATCTGTGCTTTACCTGTCGAAAAAATTATATTCACGTTATTTGTCGTTTTTTCGGTACTAATAGAAAGCCAAGTTGTCCAATGTTAGACGACAGACGAGTAAAGAGAAAATGGTTGCTGTATTTGGAGTGTTTACTACAGTGACATCTGTGTACAGTAGTTGTATGTAGTTGACAGAAGGCAAAAATTATATTCCACAATTATTTTAATTACTTTATCAGTCGATACAATATTCTAAGAGCAAACAACGTAGATACGAACTGGTACTAGTGGAGATTTTCACCGACAACCTTCGACTGGGCCAATAGATTTTCTCCCACTAGCCTGTGTGACGGGAAAAAGGAAAGGCTCTGTAGCTTGAAAAGTGGCGCTAACTAGCGACTTATCCAAGAACTAATGAATGTCCGATACTAGACAATATGCCGTATGTATGACCTTTCCCATGTACATATGAATGCACGTACAAATAAACTGTAGAGTTTCCAGCAAAGGAGATTCTTAAAGAAGAGAACATTCGTCTCAAAGAGAAGTCTCTACGTGGTTCACGTAAAATCACGTTCCGTAAAATAGTCTTACTTCTGTTTATGGTATTTCTCAATACATATTTTTGATTATCAGATCAGTTAATTTTTATTGTTACGAGAAGTTTTGTAGATGACCATTTCCGAAACAATTGAAACGCCAAGAACGAAATGCATTTTGGTGGAAAAATATAGTTATTTTATTTATATTTAATAAATATTTTAATAAACCATATGAAGCCCGGTGCTAACTGTAGGCAACAGCGCTGTAACATTATAATGTTCTACATTTGTCTCTGTGTTTTGTGTGGCTCTTGCAGCAGGTGCCCGAGGTTTGTACCGTACAACGGACAGTGAATGTGCTCACTTTGAAGCACGAACTGAATTCTGACGTAATTAGAACGAACGTTACTCTTCGAAGAGTTGAGACAAGAATGCAAGATTTTTAAACCGGTTCATGATCTACGGGTAAGTTAAAATAAAAACCATCAAGATACACAAAAATGAATGTAAATGGCACTCCAAATTTTTTCAGACATGTCTCGGTCCTGCAGGGGGACGGTACATTTAAACATGTTTTCCGTGATAAATTAATACGTTTTACATTAATTAATAAAATCGATCATATTGTTAAAATTTCAGAAACTTCTGTACTTACTGAAATTTATATCTGTATTGTTTTGGTATAGGCATGTCCTTGCAATTATTTTTCATATGGGTCTTTTAAAATGGATACAAATATTCTTAACTTAAACAGACCTTTAATTAAACTATCATGCATTCACTCTCTATAGTGGTATTAATAAAGAAACTTATTCCTTTGTCATAGCCTGATTTGTATCTACACACATTTCCTTTTATATGAAACACATGCTATTTTGATAATACCTGTCACGACTTATACTTCACGTATATTAATTTTACTGTCATCGTTTTATATGGCATAGGGGAGTCAGCTAAATGTAAGTGTGTTTCGGTTTGAGAAGTTCGAACTAATGCACTCATGGGTCGGAGTCAAATGTTGAAGACTGATTCATGATTACTTTTCAGGGATTTTAGGATGTTTCAGTGTTCACTATGCGTGCTAATGAACCTTCCCAGCAGCTGTCCCTCCATTATCTACCATAAACTTCAATGACTTTTAGTGTCACCAATGTCACGAAATAAGGAGCATAGATAAACAAATTTAATGAGAAATCGCAGTATTCCTCTTCTTGTATTATAACCTGGGTAAACTGAGCCTTTTCACAAAACATACAGGAAGATGAAATGGTTAATTAGGTGGAGTAATTACAGGATGTAGACAATGAAATAAAGTCTAGAAAACCCGTTCCATTCAACGTTCTGGCAACGAAGACAATGAAATGTAAAGCAAGATACAAAATAACTTCTCAAGAAAGTACTTATGCAAATATTCAGTACACACAGTCATACCTTTACACACCACTACGGTTACTTGTTTGGCCCTTCTCTTTCTCTCTGTTTCTTTCTTTGTATTGTTTCCAATTTGTTTTACCCGGTACTTAAAATACATGTTCTAGCTAATTATACACAGGACGGTGCATTGACGACACATTAGAAGAAATAAAATAATTACACTGTATTTTTGTAACGAGTATTCAACCAAGCGTGTGTAATAGAACGCAAACGCCCTATATAATACCAGAGTCGGCATTCACCTTCTATTTCCTTAAAATTTTCGTTAAAATTTAATCCGAGATACTTTCAGGTATGTGAGAAATGAAGACGTATTGCTTAGAGTCAAGGAGCAGAGGAATATCGTACATGCAATAAGTAAACGGAGGACTAACTGGATTTGTCACACTTTGCGTAGAAAGTGCCTTCTATAGCGGGTTATTGAAGGAAAGATAGAAGGGGGGATATAAGTGACAGGAAGACGAGGAAGAAGACGTAGGAAGCTACTGGATGACCTGAAAGAAAGGAGAGGATACTCTCATTTGAAGGAGGAAGCTCTAGATCGCACTATGTGGAGAACTTACTTTGGAAGAGCATTGAACCTGTCGTAAGACAGACTGCTAAATGAATGAACCTTCAGGCCTTTCAAATATCAGTCTGTTGAATGAGCTACGTGCATAATCTCGCTATGAATAAGCTATATCTTGTAAATAATGTATTCATAATGGCTGTGCTTTGTTTTTCGTAGCATTTACGTTCAGTACATGTAATTTTTATGACTAAGTCGTCGTAAAATGAGTCACAGTAATAACAATATTAATAAACCAATCAAATTTATCTGTAAGAACAAACCGACAGCAGTGCAAAATGAAGGAGGGTATCTGTCTGTCTGAGTGTGTCTCCTTGTGGATTCCATAACTCGTCACAGAAAACATGTAGGAACTTGAAATATTGGCACTACGTTGTAGGTGATAATGGGATTTGTCCTACCAAATGTAAACACTGTCGGTCCACGGTAAATGGGTCGGGCCAAGGGAAGCTTCGATGTGTGGGGTCACAGTTCGCTGCCATGATAACTTATATTGCTTTGTTCTCTATGAGGTACGACCTCTGAAACAAAACGAAGCAATTGATCAACGAGCATGAAGTGGGTCTTTTCGAGGCAAATGGTGGATAGAAGAGGAAATGTAAGCAGAACATAGCTTCTTGAAACAGCGCCTGAGTGGAAATTAATTCGTCGCCAGACCGTGAAGGAATTTAGTGGAAGAAGGTGTATAATTCCACACATTCTTAGCCCCGAAACTAGATGGAGATGAGTAATCATCCCCAGGCCCCAGTCGCGTTAACACACTGGCAGAGCCGCCGGTATCTTCTCTTAAAGAGGCGCGTAATGGGTACGTATTGTACGATTCAGTACGTATATCCTTCATTATCCTAAAGAGCGAATACGAAATGAAGCTTGTTTCGGATTTTCAGGCGCGTTCGCAAAGTGGCGAAAATCGATTATCAGCTTCGTCATGTGTGTCCGTCCGTCCGTCCGTTCGACCGACTGACCTTTTGGAACAACTCGGGTGCCGGTGGACATATGTTCGTCAAATTTAGACCGCGGTTCTGTTACTGACATCCTTGAATAAAGTTCAGTTTTGGTAAAAATCGGACGAAAAGAACGGTCACTCTGCATGACGACCTACATATATTTATGGATACTTTGTTTGCTAACGTTAACATGGTTGCCTTTGTTACCAAGGTTAACAGTATATTTGTGCGGTTTCTGTGGTTACCTTAGTACCATGAGTGCAGAGTTTACTAATATTACCGTTGATTTCCTGGTTACTATGTTTACCTTAATAATCAAGTAACATGTGCTACCATGGACACCTTGTTCATTGGTTGCTGTGGTTAAACGAAAGCAACAGGTGTGTTTCGATTTGCGGAGATATCCTAGCTTGTTTTGCAATGAAATCAGTCTGTTAGCGTTTAAGTGATGTTAGGATGTTAGGACAGCCAAGGAGGTACCAGCAACAGGTATCAACACTGGGGTACTATTACGACAGGTTAGTGCTGAAAGTGATAATCCATTGATACTACCGTATTGTCGATGTAGTGTAAAATTTAAACGGAGGCAAAAAGTGATTCATGTCCGCACTGACGAAGGTCTGTTTCGTGGCTAAATTAAGGTATTTAATAAAGTTATAATTACGTAATTATTATTATATTATATCATAAATATTTCTAAAGTTATATAGCAGCTTATTATTTGACAGTTCGGTTAGACCCTTTCGTGAAATCAAAATACACACTTTATTTACTACTGTTTTTACGGAGTGAAAAAAATATATCGCCAAACCCAGAGGGGAGGGGGAGGAACCTAAACTGCAATTGACGCAAAAGAAAAGTCACATGAACATAAGTTTTTTTGCAGAATGGTTTCTGACTCATGGCCACCTGAAGACAGATTAAATGCTCAAACTGCCCAGCACGAAAGTAATTGAGTCGATATGCAAATTGCTTTAGTCATACTTTTGTTGTGACAACGCAGCAAGGCAGCAGGGAATCTGCATGTAGCCAACATTAGTTTCTTTTTTATCCATTCGAAAATACAAACTGGCGAAATAGCTGGGTACATTTATGTTACAACGGCCGACATGCAGCTGACATTTGACCAAACTTATGATATGAAACTTAAAGCGTATCGTATGTACCAAGTACACTTTTAGCATCTTTGAATTTCAGACCTAAATTGTTTTCCGCAATTGATAGACTGCTTAGGGAAAGTGGTATAATAATGTGCGGTCAAGGAGATATTGGAGGCTACGAACAGCGTTGCTTCCTCATAGAGAAGTGAGAAAGCTTGATGTGATTTCTGAAAATCAAGAAACGATAACGTGGAAAATAGCCACATGAGAGGGAAACTCAAAGAACACGTGTGGAGTTCTGCACACACACAATCACACACAAACCCAAACACACACATACACATACACACACACAAACACAAACAAACACACACACACACAAACAAATACACGCACACACACACAAACACACACACACACACACACACATAGCAAAAAGGACCTGAAAAGACCTACTACATCGGGATCCAAAGGGCTCAAACCCATTAACCGAGCTATTAATTCTGACTATTTTCGAGTGGTTTCTTAGAACATTCCCTGGAAATCCTTTATTTCTGACTTCAAATTCATTTAGAGATGAAGTAGGATTTTCAAGTCCTACAATAATCAGTTATCATAATCAGCATGTCTGAACAAACGAATATCCACATGGAGCCGTACACACCAGGCACCAGTAAGTTTCTCAAAATGTGTGATCAGGTAATGCTGGAGACAAATTTCTGCGACCCTACTTTCTTCCTCCATATCTGACTGGTGCTTTTTATAATGATATCCTATAAAATATCCTTCTAGAACTATTGAAAGATGGGGATCTACAGACTGGGATTCATTAATGGTTTATTCGTGACGGTGATCGGTGACATTTATTCCTTAAAATTCGTGCATTCTTGAAAAATCTGTTTCCGGAACAACTGGTATAACGAGGTGGACCAATAGCATGGCCTGCTTCTTCCCCTGAGACTTGTATCTACTGAAATATCTTATGTTACAGAAGTCAGTGACACCCACAATTTGTAACTGTGGATAGAACGTGGTTTTGAGCTGATTCTTTCGAAACATCGGATTTTACAGCGAATCAGACCGTCAATATTTAGACTGTAACGTCCTACTTTGCAGCTCAAGGCGGTCACCTCAAGCTTAAACTTAACAGATTGCAGTTCACAAACTATGCTTCAAAAGACCTATTTACTTTAACATTTTTTCTTGCTCTATATTATACATTCAACCGCAGTAGGCTTTGCTATGCCCCCCCCCCCCTTTCATGTTCAATGTAGCTCTATGTTCAGAAGCTGTAACCTAAGTTGAATTTACACGGCATTGAAATTATGTAAGTTACTGTTTTAAATTTTAAAGTAACGTACAATTTACTGTACGTCAACTACGGGTGTATCACCGTGAAGGAGCATTTACTGTCTTCTGTCTTTAGACAGAGGATTCTTGGATTCAGATTATAGTCGCGGTATGGGTGAAGGTCTGAGTTTCTTCTATGATTGTTCTATCTCGTATGGCCTATATATATAAGATGGGCTGATCCCTTTTCAAAGGATTCCGAGTAAATCTTACATATGTAATTCAGAATTTCAAAAACGGGAGGCCCTCGGACGTATGAGTTTGTAGCGCATACGATAAAATAAATATTTAATGCTATGCAATAACCGTTTTTATAAACATGAGTAAAGAAATTTGATTACGGACTACTGATTCGCCCAGAGTTTTAGATGTAGACCCATCAGACGCGGAAGGTTTACTTTATCCATGTTATCCTTGTTATTCATGTTAGCCACCACTCCTGGGAGAGTTTGCAAACGGATTTAGAAACGGGAGACGGGTTCTTATATTTCAGGGGTTAAAATATGACAACGCTCCTCGTTTATATGAACATGCTGCAACTCCGTTTACTGTCCGTGGTGGAGACTTCACGTTAGCTGTGCGAGCGAGGGAAACATGACCAACACACTACTTCAGAGATAAACGTACATTCTGTGGGCCCAGCAAGAACGTGTTACAAAATACATAATATCGACTTAAACGTGCTAAACAATATTAAAACCATGTAACGTGATTCAGACATTAAATATGATGACGAAGAACTTACAGGAACTGTCTCTTGAAAGGTTTCTTTTATACTAACCATCTGAAGAACAAGTAATAAATAGTATCCTCAGTGCAACCGTTGAACGAAACGCAGCGTTGTTTGGGACGTTCCAGTTACGAAACTGGCTTGCAGACCGTCTGCCATGAATTAGAGTTTTTCCTTAAAGTACCGGAATTCTGGTTCGTGACTGCTACCTTACATGTCCATCAAAATTGTTTATTCCAAATAACTGTGTCGTTCGATACTAAACAAAGTAGAGTGTTGATGAAGAGTGGTGAAATAAATTAAGAAATTTCTGCCTAGAGCATCTTATACATTTCTTACACTTCATAAACTTTAAAACTAAATTCCAGTTTGAAATTTGGCTGCTCGTGCTGTAATAAATTAAGAAATTTCTGCCT
>Ga0123352_10010407_pt1 | contig 14598 bp, 5 predicted proteins | sample TergutLab28metaG_FD_89700 | JGI IMG/M metagenome (GOLD analysis project Ga0123352, IMG submission 89700) | Labiotermes labralis P1 segment gut microbial communities from Petit-Saut dam, French Guiana - Lab288 P1 | ecosystem: Host-associated > Arthropoda: Insects > Digestive system > Gut ... | reverse complement strand
GTGAGTTGGGGGGAAAAATGATAAATGGAGGGGTGGGTGGAGGGTGTTGTTATGGGGGGGTGTGGGTGAATGAAGTGTTTTGATGTAAAGGGTGCTGTGGGTTTTTTTTTTTTTTTAATTTTGCGGGGAACTGTATGTTGTAGTCATTTGAACGAGCCATGAAGTTCTCATTCGAAGAGCCTCATGTCTGGATGCAGCATGCATTATGTTTGTATACTATGGGGCAGTATGCTCGTGCTCTGGCAGTTCTGAAGGAGGTTTCCAGGCTGCTACCAACCAAAGTAATTCCATGTCTTCTGGCAGCACGAATATGCTACGAACATCTTAATCAGGTGGTATCAGCTGAATGTTCTGTGTGTTTGTTGCTAGTGATAAGCAAGTAGTGGTATCAGAATATAGATACCACTTGACGTACTACATGTCAGCTTTGTTGCAAGGAATGGCTGCGAAACTTGCAGTCTTATTGTTTGAAGTTTTCTACTGCCGATGGTCTTTTTTTCTCTCTCTCTCTTTTGGTTCTACAGTCTTTCAACACAACTGAACAGTTTATTATTTATTTAACTCTACTACCATCTGTTTTCATTGTTACACCGTGCATGTTGTCGAGTTACTCAATACACCAACTAATGCACTTAATAAAATTACACATTAAAACACTAAAACTGCTCTGACATGTTTCGGTCCTAAGACCACCACCAGGGAGCTATATTTTCCTTGCTAAAGTCACATTAAAAATAGTCAGGAACAGAATGCTGCCACAACACCCTATTAATACAATGAAGTTTATCAGTGACTATTTTTAATGTGACTTTAGCAAGGAAAATATAGCTCCCTGGTGGTGGTCTTAGGACCAAAACATGTCAGAGCAGTTTTAGTGTTTTAATGTGTAACTTTTATATAAGTGCATTAGTTGGTGTATTAATTGAGTAACTACTACCATCTGTTTTGGCTCTTAGGAACACCTTCCCCTCCTCCATTTGTTTTTATTTTGTTGTACTTATTTTTGACAATTTGATTATTTTTCATGCATGCAACACAAAAGTGCTTTGGAAAAACGTTTGTATGAAGGCACGTAAACGCAGAATTTTGTAAGTCTGGTGACAAGCATTTCTCTGATTGCAACTAATATTTTTTCACACATCTGAGGGAAATTTTAAATGAAGGAAGTTTAATAATGAGACTTTTGTGCTTGAATCTTGGTAACTGGATGTTAAGTGACAACTTACATTGAGTGTCTTTAATTTGGAATTTTGTTGTATGTTTTAAGTGTGGAGATTGCATAGAATTATAATAGATTTGCAGCTGTTAATGGAAAGTACTGCAAAATTCTTAGTATTGCTGTATTAGTGTTTGTGTTTACTGATATCCAGGAAGCTTTAACATGAAACACCACAAAATTTTGTCTTACTGATCGTTGTTACAATGCAAATGCTGAAGTCACATAACTCTTTGGGCAAAAGATGTGAGTTTGATGGGAATAATGTGTTGTAATTGGGCATTGAAATGTTTTAACATAGGTAAACTTCTTGCTCTGCAGTAGCATTATATATTTGTCCTGCAGTAAAATTTGTTTTCTAATGTGAATGCAAATGTTCTGTAATCCCATGTCAGGGTTGGACGAGTTTTTACTACGTGCGACAGAATTAAGACTCTTAGTTTCACATACCAGTCGTTAAGGTATCCGTCTGAAATGTAGTGAGATAGTAAATTGGCATGAGTAACAATTTTTATGTATGCATTGCCTTTCTGGCCTTCTTAATTTAATTTCAACTTATTTTCACCAGTTATGACCTAGTTATTTTTTTTTGTGAATGTATTTGCATCCTTTTTCAACATGCTTCACAAATATAATAATTTTGTATGCCTTTTGTTTAGATTGGACAGGGGCTTGTCTGGAGTACCAAGGCATTGAGTCGTGAGATGTCAAATCCACAGAGTCTTTTATCCAGATGTCACCTTTATCTTGGAATTGGCTATAATTTACAAGCAGCTGAAACCCATCTTAATCAGGAAAAGCAGCATTTAGTTATTAGTGCATTTGATGCATTTCACAAGTAAGTTGCAGTGTAATAATACAGACCAGCACATGTCAGTTCATGCATGTACTAGAAATGAATAATTCACCTTTAAATGACCTGTGTTTGCACATGCAAACACACAAAAAAAAAACCCCCCTAGAAATTCTTTTTATATGTATTTTATCAACAAGGAAATTCACTGCATTTTTAAGACACGCTGCATAATCTGTGTTTTATATTCCACAAAATATTGTTTATTTTATAATCTTATCATTTTGTGTTCAAATAATAGATTTTTCGTAAATCACATGCTAAAATTTAAACTTCCAACCTGGTCATTTAAACGGTAAATAAGATATACATGTAAAAGTATGATATGATTTATCAAAAAAACTGTGTATTGTGTTGTGTATAATGCCAAATAACGTATTTGGCCATTAGTAATTGTAGAGTAGAAAATAACCACTACTGCATCATGATGATGTGTCTGTCATGGAACTTTATGGCCAAGAACTGAGCAGTCATTGTAACTGTCAGATGAATGTGCTTCATTGTGTATGTTAAAATTTGTGGGTCATGCAGTTCACCTTTAACTGAACGAATCCAATGTCAGGCACCTTTCCACTGCAAGAAGTCATGGACTTACATATCAAAGCTACTGTATTGAAACTCTGATATCCAATTTTCTGCAGTCTTTTTTTCCTTTATATCAGACACTGCATAAAACTGTGATTAGCATGCAGAGAGTGTATAAGCTGTTATTGTAGAGAGAAGAAGATTTTAATATCCTGTTTCTGGGGGACCAGTGGCCAGATTTTGACTCGAGGACAACAGTATTAAAAATCATCCAGGTGGATTTCAGTAATGTGTTGCACAGCAAATAAGATGCAAGTCCCACATATGGCCTTGTGTTGTCTTCACCCTGTCATAAGTAAGGGAATTCAGCCCAGTTGGTGGATTACTTTGTCTTTGTAAGATTACAGAGACTACGTACTGTAGGTTTTACAAAAGCACCTTTGCACTAGATTAAGGTTCTCTTGTGTACTTCTTACAGACTTTTTCAAGTGTATGAAAAGTGAACACAGGTGTTTTCTAGGAAAGCACAGTATTACAACATTTTTGTGTAAGTTAATGCAGTAGTCAGTCTGACTTTATTATCTGCTCTTGTGCTGAGATTTTTATTAAGAATAATCTTTTGTTTATACAGTTGATGATAATGCCTCAGCTTGTTCAAAGTTTGCTATAAATGGATGACTTGATCTGTGTAAAAGTTGTAAGTTGGCATTTGTGTAGGCTGGTAAAAGTACAAGTTGAAGCTGCTCAGGGCTGAAGGTCTTCTTTGAAAGTAACACCTGTGAAGTTTACTGTCATCTGGGATGTGATCGCATCTATTTTGGTAGAGAAGTACCAACATTTTACAAGAACATTCTGTCTCCATCTGTAGGGTAGAAGATGACAGCAAAAAACTTCTCTGAAACTTCATTGCCTATCTTCCAAACTATGTGGCATCACATCCCCGATGACAGTAATCTTTTTACCATCGTGAGAACTTAAAATATCATTCATTGCAGGAAACAGTTAGCAGTACTCAGCTCTTTGAATTATGTTTATTTGCTCAAACCGGGCACATATGAAAGTGCAACATTCACTTCAAGATTATGAAGATTATTAATTGCATATATAAATCGTAGGGCCCAACAGACGGATCCCAATGATCACTTGGCAGAATATTACCTCGCTCTACAGTATGCATATGGCTATCAAGTCACAGAAGCTATAAGTCACGTGAAGATGGCATTGAATCTTCGAGTTGAACATGTGCCATCACTCCATCTTCTTGTACTCCTCCTCTCTGCTCAGAACAATGATGATGAGGCACTGCAGCTTGTAGAAGCTGCATTAGATGAATATCCAGACAATCTGAATTTGCTGTATGTGAAAGCTCGTGTTGAGTTACAAAGTCGAGGAGGCGAGGTGAGATTCATAATCTTGTTTTTTATTGGGTATAAAAGTTTAGAATGAATCCTGTGGGCTGTATAATGGAGAATATGCCTTACAAATGTGGTCCATGTGCAAGTAACTTTGGACGTACTGAACAGCAAACTCATGCAGACTGGCCCACTACAATAGTGTTTTGATTATAGTGTGTTGGATTCTGAAAAAAACTGCCTTTTTGGGACCGAATCCATGATTAAATATGTATTATAACACAGCAGTGTGGAAGCCAGCTCTGGCTTGTGACTTAGGTGTCGAAATGAGCCTGTCAGGTGGGTTCCAGAGATTAAGCTATCAAGTGTTGGATGAAGTCTAAAAAAAAGATGTTTCAACATTTACCTCTTCTGGATTTCCATTTTTAACCAGTTTTGCAAGGGGATTTGATTTTATAAATTTATAGTTTTTGTTTGTGTAAGTTGGTCCATTGGCTGAAGTAAGGGCTGGACATCTAAGGACTCAATTCCCAGCAGGGAAAAAAGATTTTTGTCCCTTCACGGTGTTCATGCTGGATCTGGGGTTCACCCAGCCCTTGTATCCCATGTGCTATGGGTCTTGCTGTGGCCTTTATACAAGTTGCTGTGTGGGTGTTATATAGAATGTGTCTGGTTTGCAGCAAGCGCTGTTGACTGCCAAATATATGCTGTCACTGTGGAGGGCTTTGTATGAGGATCAGACGAACATTGAACTTCCAGACCAGTCAGAGAGACGAAGTGATACGAGAAGTGTGTTTCAATTATACACCTCCGAAATGTCAGACAAGGATTCCAGTAAGTATGTTCATAAGCTGTATGGAGTGAAAAATTGTAGTCTTGCCATGCAGTTTATTTTTTAATCTTATTATGAAACAGATATCGTATCATCTAGTTGAACAACATGTGTTACGGAAGCTTTTATTTGTTTCTGTGTTACAGTCTTGTATTAGTAGGTCACATTCACCTCAATCTATAGCAGAAGTTTCTGAGGGTGAATTTCCTAGCAGACTTTTGAGAAGGAAAATTCCATGTTGGTAGAGATACAGAAGTTTCATATGAAAATAATTATGTGAACATTTTGCCTGTAGCTGAGGAATACAGCATTTGTACAATGCAGTGATGGTTCATTGACATAATGCTTCTGGTGGTTTATTTAACTGTCTGTAGGAACTTTATTTTCCTTGTTGATGGCACATTATTTATACCTTAAGATAGGCAATGTGTGCAACATATTTTAAACTCTGTAGAACTGTTATCAGTTATTCAGTTCTTTAGGAGTTTTCGTTGTTGATTACATGTAGAACTACTTGACTTTTGAAATTCGGTAAGCAACTGGTGTGTAAAAAATTAGAAAAAAATGTTTTGGAAAGAGCTCCAGTATTTGGAATGTTGCTTGCTTTTTGTATTTTTGGTACATTTGATGATGGACAGAGTCCAAAAACTAAGTAGTCTTAAATGTTTCAGTAATAATTTGTTATGTTTTAATCAAAGGGTCATACAGTGAAACCCTATTATGAGCTTCCTGTTTAGTTTATGAAAACTTTTTATTGAAAGCACTTAGAAAGAGGACAGTCTGAAATTTTGGGAATTTGGTATGGAGAACTAAATGAAGGCATCTTAAATTGCATTTCCATTTCAATCAATAGTGTAAATGCTTTCTTAGTGCTTCATATCTGATGTTAGTAGCAGAGTGCAGAGATAGTGTTGTAGTACATTACTGATGTCAGCTAAGGTGTCACAACCAGCATACCATGTAACCAGTATATTACCACACATTTTCATTGATAGGTGCTAGCATCAGTAACCTTAGAAAGTGTCCATCGAGCTTGAGTGTCCATCAGGTACCAAACTACACAATAACAGGTGACTAGTAGTAACTTGAGTAGTGTGTAACAACCAGTACCTTGATCTGCTTGCAGGTTCACCTGGGGAAGTGATTAAAATCTGATACATGGTAGTTAAAAATTTGTCTTGACACCACCTCCTGAATCAGTGGTTTTCAGACTCATGTAGAACTGCTGTTACGGAACTGCACGTAACAAAATTACTGTCAGCTGTATGTACCCTGTGCTGTATGGATCATCATCTTGTAAATACTGTGGTATCTGTGTAGTTTATATATTTTCCCTCTAGATGGAGTATAGATGCAAGAATATTGAAATGGAACACAAATTAACTCTATAGTGCTGAGCAATTTGATAAACTATGTAACGTATGTGTTGACCAATTTTCGCCATTTTTTCCTTTCTTTCCTTCTTTATATTCTCTGGGGGCACTTGGTGGCAGCGTTGGAAGCCGGAATGTCACAGGTGCAACTCGCGATTGTGTCATTGGAGTTTTCATTGACATAATCCTTCCAGCTGCACTGTGACCCTGGGGTCAATTTAGCCTCTAACAGAAATGAGTACCGGGAATACTTCCTAGGGGGTGAAGATGGCCAGTGTGTAGGGTTGACAGTCATAACCATCTTCATGTACTGAATGTCTAAACATTCTGGGAGCCCTACAGGCCTGGACAGGCCTGTAGTGGGATAACTTTACCTTCCTTATTTTCTCTTTTTATTCATTTTTCCCAAATGTGTAGATGAAGAGCTGTGCCCATTAAATGTGTGTGTCTAGTGTGTACTTCCATACTTCTGTTACCAGAAAGTTGGTAAACAATGTCAACACTGTATGTATAGGTAAGAGGCGCAGTGTGATCCACTGCAGAATAATGCCAAACTTACTAACCTGTTCTGAATATTCAGACCCTTGACTAAAAGATCATTACTGTACTGTGACATTAAGGTATAGTAAGGGCATGGATGTTAAGCTCCATGTATTCTAAACCTGGGCACTAGATGGCAGTGAGTGGCCAGTTTCAGATAGTAGAAACTTTACTGTCTGAGAAAGACATTCATATAGTACTTCCTTAACAACATAAGAGAAAGATGGTGAGTGTTGTCCCTGACTCATCTATCATCCTTTCAATTACAGAACTGTCATTTATGTACTTTTACAACAAAAAGGACAAACAGTTGTATTTTCCTACAGTCCATTTTATGTGGTTATATAGGGAACAGCTCCACAAGATTTGAAATTTTTACATATGCAGATAGTGGCATAAAAGTTAATGGCCAGTGTTTCAGAGATCTGTTGAACTTCTTTATCATGGCTTATGTTGACTTAATTGTCATGATGTTAGTGTTTTCTTGTCTTGGACATGACCAATAGATAAAGAAGATTTTAATACAAGAGGTACTAAGTGTGTTTGAATCCCAGTCCGTCATTAATCTCTTTACTATCTCAGCTGTGAAAACTTGTATAAAATTAGAAATCTGGTATGAAATGCTCCAAACCTGGTGATATATTCCTGGACTCTGTGAAGTCCTACATGGCATAGTTTGAAAACCACTGTTCAGGCTTATTCACACATGCATGAACATGTTTATGTCACAGCACTTGCATGAACTATGAAGTGAGCACTGTACAGTACTGAAGCTACACTATTTATGTGGGTGTGTACACACAACAGTAGCAACAGTAGGAATAAACAGAATCCCTGTCCCTACCAGGTGCTGAAAACTTGCTGCCTTCTACTCTTACAAGTTAGATTTTCATATCTAACTTTTAATTAATACCCTGCCTTGGTTCTGTGAGTCTTAGTAGACTGTATTATGTGACGGACGTAGAATTGGTTTTGTTCGGGCAGAAGAGTTGTTATAGCCAAGGACTGAACCCCTTCCTTCCCCCTATGCCAGTGTTCCTTCTCAGTAAGTGTTAGTGTGCTTTCACAATTTAGGTTGAATTGTGTTTCTGCACAATTAACACTTACTCTATAAATGTGTTAATGACAATGATCTCTTATTCATGTCTGTAGGAGATTTCAGGTTCTCCCAGTATTCATTGTTAAGTTACGGTCATCTGGGTTGTGACACCATGTAGTTTATGGGTAGGCAGTAACATTTCAGAGGAATCTGCTGCCTTTATCATTAGGGAGTGTTTTTACCCTGAAGAAGGGAGCAGCAGTTTCCTCCACTACATTGGTGCTGATCTGCCTTGCTAAAGTGGTGCCATACCCCAGAAGACAGCAGTATAATGGGATCAGCTATCCTAACAGAAGCTTTTAGTATGGGGTGCACAATTTGTGGGTGACTGAATTTTGTATGGTGGTGCCTAATATTTGTGGGGCCCTGCTGTGGAACCTTCTTCATGTCATGCTTGTGGCATTTTGAATTTTGAGGAGGCATCTAGATTTTTGGAAAATTTTTGCACCCCTGTTTTAGAAGCTTTGTGTTAATGCTCCTAGGCAAGTTCTGGAACATTACAATTGCCAGGCCCTTGACTGCTTCCTTCCGTATGCTTATCAACTCATTATCGTCTTGTTGGACATCATGAGCCTGCAATATCTCCTTAAGACAAAAACAGGCCTATGCGATCCTCATGCTACCTATATGGATATCCCCCTGTGTAGTATTTTGAAAGAATTGACTCATTTTTGGAAAACTTTGTATGAATGTTGTGCCGTGGGTGGCCAGCCTGACGTGTCACAATTCATTCATAGTACTGGTATTATTTGTATATATATTTCTGTGGTGCTACAGCCCACAACAGGCCTATGGCACCTCTTCTGAGATTTCTAGATCGCACACAATTACACACACCCACTCGGTATGTCTCCTCCAGATGAGTGATAAGCCTGTTGCAGAGGCCATTACCTATGCAACACTTAACAAACACAAAAGATGAACAACTATGCCCTCAGTGGGTTCAAACGTGCAATCCCAGCAATGAATTGCCTGTGGACCTGTGGCTTAGACTGCGTGCTGAGTATTATATACAGAGTTCAGGTTCCTGTATTGTAGCAGAGATTTATAAATAAGCTACATGTAGGAGCTTGAGTTGTGTATCACACTATCTCTGAGCCTTGAAAATAGCATTAACTTGTGAGTTGCACATTGTTTGGTTTCTGAGCATGGATTTTGGTGATGGGGGGGGGGGTTGTGTGTGTGTTTGTGCGTGCGTGCGCGTGTGTGGGTGGGTGCATGGGCACGCGCGTGTGCGTGCGTGCGAACGCGCGCGTGTGTGTGTGTGTTCCCCCCCCCCTGCACAGACATTTATGAGAGGATAAGCTACATAATTATTTCTATTATTCATTGTCATTCTCTTATTTAAAACATACAGTGTTGGTTATGTCATGCATTGTAATTTTGCTATTTTTGCAGCACTATAAAATGACCCATCAGCCTTACCTCTACCTCCCACATAGTGCAGATATGAAGACACTGGCATATTTTATATGTTCTCAGTCCATCCACACATTTAATCTGTGAAACTAATTCATGGATTTTATTGAAAATTTTGTATCAAGGTACCATCCACACATTTAATCTGTGAAACTAGTTCATGGATTTTATTGAAAATTTGGTATCAAGGTACCGCTGCCATAGTCCTGTGTAGGTATGTTGTCAGTTCACTCTGCAGTAAGCTCAAATTATGCTTTATTAATTTTCTGAGAAATATCCATACATATAAACAATTTATACATAACCTAAATATAGATCTTACTAAGCTCTACAGTTTGTTTAAATTATTTTCTGATGTGCTTATTTAATTAAATATGAAGTAAAATTATACAGAGTCCATAATCTTGTGTCTTGGACTTGGCCATACAGTCCTTGGTCATTGTTGAGAAGAATATGTCTTGTGATAAATTTGAACTGTAGCATAATTTTCACAGACATTATGATAGTGGCAACACATTGCTGTTATGATGGTTACAAATTATTTGTCCAAAATTATAAACACAGTTATTGGTATGAATATGAATGGACTTGCAACCAAAAACCAATAGAGTGGTTGTGATTGGTCATTGTGTGAAGCTCTGGGACAGTTCATGTGTGATTGGGGGGGGTAAGCTCTTCTGCGACTCAGATTTTGTGGGTGAGGAACTATGTGCAAATTTACGTTCAGACTCCAAACTTCATTTCTCTGTAACTTCTTGCCTGAATTGTTAAAATTAACCATTTTTCATACTCAGGGCATTTGAAATTTATGTAATTGGATGGTAATAGTGTATTTTATCTAAGATTCATTCATTCACCACAGTTTGCGTCAGTTTCTTTAGAGAAACAAACATCATTATGGTGGTTTAATATTTGAGGTTCTCATGATGGTGGGCATCAAGTGTATGGTTTTGTGAGATGTTATAACTTGTGGTTTAGTAGCCAGATGCAGACATTGTGAAGAAACCAGCAAAATTTGAGGTGAATATGAATATCATGGCGTTCTTGGATGGAGGCAGAGGTTCCTCAAGAATGTTGATATATTTCAAATTACATCACATCATATCACATCCCAGAAGATAATCTTAATAATTGACATGCATCTGTTTTCTTGTCATTCTTGCAAGATGTATAATGTGTGGTGAACCTTAAAGTTGTTATTTACATCTGTAAGTCATCATGTAAAATTACAGAAGCAAGCATATAATTGTATTTACATTACACATTTATCCCTATTGTGAAAAATCACTGAATAATATATCTTTTTTTTTTGGGGGGGGGGGGGGGGGGGGGTTGGTGAGTTTTTTTTTTTTTTTTTTTGTTTTTGTTGGGGGGGGTGTTGTGTAGTTTTGTGCAGTTTATGCCTTGATATTTTTGGTTTTGTGCTATTTGCCTGCTGAAGTTGTGATTTCCAGGTGTTTGATTGTTGTCTGTAACGAAGTACTGTGATTTGTTCTGTTAGGTTCCTTACATGCCCATTCTCTGGCCGCGTCACGTGTTGAGCAAGCGTTATCAGAAGTGGCTTCATCACTGAGTTCCTTCACTCCTCGCCCCGGACCACAGCGTGCCTGGTTATTACAGCTTCAGATATGGCTGCTTTTGGCAGAGATTTATCTCTCACTGGGGCAAGTCAATGATGCCACAAGTTGTATTGAAAAAGCTTCGTCTATTTTTCCACTTTCACACCACATAATGTACATGGTGAGTGGATGTTATGAATGAACTATGCACACATGACATAATTTTCCTTAATATGGCGCCATTTCTTCAGCTGATCAAGAAATATCCTAACTTTACATTTTGAGTGACAGGGCACAGTGTGTAATGCTGTTTATTTGGACATGTCTGTCTGTTGTAAACACAGCATCTTGAAAGTGGGTGCTGTTCCTCTAATCAGCAGAGGGAATATAAAGAGATCTGACCTTGAAGGTGGAGGCAGTGCAGTTCCCTGACACCACCTGTTTACCAGTTTAAACAGTTTGTGTATCATCACAGAAGGCTTGAATCTTTGCCCTCACCTCCATGAGAGCCGTAGCTCTCATATTCTTTTGCCTGTTAGCCCCTACATAATTCTTTGTTACCCTGACACATGATCGCATTTCAGAACACAGTAATCTTGGTCGAATATGTTTTATTATAATCGCTGTGTCTTTCCACAGGCTGGTTTCAGGCTTATAAACTAAAGGACACTATCTAATTAACCCTTACCCACCAGTTTAACTTCAAGGTCACTCCTACCGGCTGCCAATTAACTTGTAGAAAATTTAAAAGGAAAAGTACTTTGGTGTAGGCCTCTTTAGAATTCCTGTCATCATAGGCATAACTTGGGGGGTGAGGGTGGGGGTGGGGGTGGAAATTCTTTCTCCCTCTCCAATATTTTTTCTACTTAAACATAGTTTTCTTTTGGCTACTGAATTGAAGAGTGGCAAATATTGGGTGAGGGAGAGGGAAAGGAGTTTATGTATATTAAGGACTGGTTGAGACCAGTCTTCCTCTTTCTAACTTGACTCCTTTGTAAATTAAAGTTCCTAAAACCCATGGTAAATTTTGCCACTCCCACCCCCCAGTCTTATCACCCAAGTTGCCCCTATGCCTGTCATCTCTTGTTCCCATACACATATACTAGAATGTGTCAAGAAATGTAAAGCACAAGTTGTTACATTCAGCATGTGATCGTAATGTCTTGTTAAATTCATGAAGCTGGTGGTAGAACACTTGTGACATTGGATCTGAAGAGGAAGTTAAAATATGAGAGGCCTTCTAACAGGGGACAAAAAATGGTTCATAAACTGCTTCATCCAGTGTGGTAATATGGCCAGCCTTCTTTGGTCAACAGTTATGCAGATCTTTATTTTTATGTTCATATTTCAATCATTAAAAGCAGTTTTGCTGTTGGTTACATTGTATGTGTCCATGACAGTTGGTAACCATATTTAATTCTTGTTTATTGTTTCAGAGAGGTTTGGTCCATGAACATAAACAAGAATTTGTGGAAGCAAAGCTGTGCTTTGAGAATGCTGTTGCTATTAATCCAAAACATATACAGAGTTTCCAACATTTGGTATGTCACCTCTCTCTCTGAATTTCAGTTGAGCAATTTATTTTCAAGGAAGTCTGTTTATTTAGTGTGCCTGAAAAATGCTGTTAAACATTCCTCAACAATCTTCATGTTTGCACCATGCATCAATGACAAACACTTTATTATCCAACTGAATGCACAATATATAATTTGTAGATAGAATTAAAATTATAGAATATTTAAAAGATCTCCAACGTGTTTGGGATCGCAGAGGATCCATCGTCAGCGAGCCTTGTACAGTGCTTGGCTAAAAATTACAAGAATGATTCTATCGTGTCCATTGACATGGACAAGGTCGGTGTTAATGGCAGCATATTCTGACCCGTTGTGCGTGCGTGTAGTTCACTGTATATGAAGGCACTCATATTGCCTTCGTATACAGTGAACTACACAAACGCACAACGGGTCAGAATATGCTGCCATTAACACCGACCTTGTCCATGTCAATGGACAGATAGAATCATTCTTGTAATTTTTAGCCAAGCACTGTACAGGGCTCCCTGATGATGGATCCTCTGCGATCTGAAACATGTTGGAGCACTTTTAAATGTTTTATAATTTTAATTGTATCTACAAATTATATATATTGTGCATTAGTTGGATAATAAAGTGTTTGTTCCTCAACATATTTTGTATATGTCTAATTTCTTTTGTCAGTTTGTAATTATCATGGATTGACACTAATTACGTGCATGGACTTTACTTGGAACTGGTGGAGAAATACACAGTTTAATTTTATGGACTGTAAGAGCTGTACTATATTGCTTTAATTTTTTGTATCAACAGGGTTTAATTTATCATTACCTGGGAAGTCACAGATTAGCAGAAAAAATGCTGAGAGATGCTGCCAGAATTGATCCTAACTCTCATCAAACATGGTAAGTGGCCTTCACTGAACTGGGGATGTTCATATCAGAAATGGTAAGTGTCCTTCATTGGATTGAGGAATGTCCATATAAAAAATGGTGAGTGGTCTTCATTGACCTAAGAATGTCCTTCATTGGATTGAGGAATGTCCATATAAAAAATGGTGAGTGGTCTTCATTGACCTAAGAATGTTCATATCAGACATGGTGAATGACCTTCACCGAACTATAAATGTGTGTCAGACATGGTGAGTGACATGCATTGAACTAGAAATGTTTATGTCAAATGTGGTGAATGCCATTCACTGGCCTAGTGAATATTTGTATCAGTCATGGTGAATTGCCTGTGCTGAGCCTAGGATTGTTTAGGACAAACCTTGTAAGTGGCCATCACAGAGCCTGTGATTGTTACATGAGACATGGTGAGTGGCCAGCGCTGAGGTAAGGAGTGTTTATGGATTTTATATGTATCTGTGCATTTCTGAAGTGTTCAGAAGAACAAATTACTCCATGAAATTTATCTACATATTGAGATTATTGTTCTCTGGTATGTGACACTGTATAGAACTCTTAGACTGTTTCTGCCAATATGCTGCTACCTGTCTCTGAACTATGTGGCATCACTTGCCAGAAGTCAATAGTCATTGCACATCAGAACCCCAAATTGTGTGTTCTCCATACCTCAAAAATGTCAATAATAGTACTTTATGTACTTTTTATTGTATGTATTCAACACTCACATATTGGCACATGCAGTACAATTCCCATTGTAATAAGAGATGTTAAAGACTTATGGTACAAGTAACAAGGTACTGGGTGAAATGAGTGAGTGAGATTTGATGCTTACAGGGCAGTGACCACTCACATTGTGGTCTTCTTGGTTACGACCCTGTGTATTCAGCTAGGTGGCTGTAAAAGGACATTTCTGGAAGTTCTGTGTTCAGGGCATACTGCTGTTTTATAGTTAGCCCCACAGGTATCCTGTCATAGTATTGACTTGTTGCCCTCTGCAATTCCTCATGGCATGATGAAGACTCTGCCTTACTTCTCATCACTTGTTGTGATCTGCAACTGCTGCCCTTCATGACTCCCAACTTTTGTAAATTGGGTCACTTCTACCCTGAAGATGGATGCAGTATGTTCTCTGAAATATTCGTAACTACTACCATACTGCATGGTGTCATGACCTAAAAGACTACACATGAGTTAGGTAAAGTTTTCAGTGTTACATGATGAAGATTAGAATAGACTGTTACATTGTTCATTCCATACATTACTTACGTACTTACTTACATACTTACTCCATGGTGCAGAGTCCTTCTTGAGAAGCTAACTGGTTTGCAGCTAGTCAAGAAATTCCCCGCATTTCACGGAACCCGAAGGTTCATTACCGCACTCACAAGCG
>Ga0123352_10010406_pt1 | contig 14598 bp, 5 predicted proteins | sample TergutLab28metaG_FD_89700 | JGI IMG/M metagenome (GOLD analysis project Ga0123352, IMG submission 89700) | Labiotermes labralis P1 segment gut microbial communities from Petit-Saut dam, French Guiana - Lab288 P1 | ecosystem: Host-associated > Arthropoda: Insects > Digestive system > Gut ... | reverse complement strand
ATATATATATATATATATATATATATGATGTAAAACCATGTAGTGTGATAGAATATACTAAAGTGTGAGAGACACTCGCGTTTGTCATCAAGATTCCAATGGCAAAAGCAACAGGAAAGTTCCTCTAAAACATAGGTGAATACTTACTTGATTACTTGGTGTCAATTAACTGAAGTCTGGAGGCTTCTCCTTTATTCTGACTGAATTTTTTGTGCATTTATTATCTCTTCTATCCATTTTAGATGCTCAGCACATCTAAACATCTTAACATGTTTACATACAAAATATTTTTTGAAAATGAAATTTCCTCAGGGTCTCATTTTCCATTTCGTTGATTCGTCTGTGCCTAGTGTCCTAGCTCCACTTATTCCCTTCAACACCCTTCTGTTTTTTCTTAAAATGAGGGAATACATAACCAATAGGTTAAATTCTATTTTTGTGTGTACGTACGTGAAGTATGAAATGCCTTGGCTGATATTTATGAACATGCATGCATAAACTACACGAGAGAAGGAAACTAAATAATGTGTTTATCTGTAGCCTTCAGCGCTGTTTTGTGTGGAATACCAATGAATTTTCAGGATTTTTAATACACAATAATTTGAAATGACCATGGCTGGACTCATTTTTTCCTAAAGTAGTCTTTCCTTCGAAGTATGAAAAGAGTGACAGAACTTAGTTGGATAATAATGTCACATTCACAAGAATTTCTGTCTCTATCGGATCATGGATCGGACGGATTCTGTTATAATTTTTATTAAGCCTATAAATTTTCATAATTTGATACATATGTATTTATACTAAACATGTAGGGTAATATTATTGTTTTGTTTCTTAAAATATTCTTTGCAATCTAACGTTTTATGGGTTCACATTCCCTTTATATTTTTTATTTCATCCTCACAATAATTTAACAATGACAATGCGTGATTATTACACTTTGTAATTTTTTAAATAATGATAAGGACGTAATTGGAATTATGAGTAGAAATTTATTCTACATATTTATATGCTGAAACTTTTCCGAGAAATTTAATAACAGTGGATGTGGAAACACAAAATGCCTTTCATAAATGTGTCTAATTATGGCACAGCACGTTGTTATTTACCTACGCACTATTGCTTGGTGAAAACAGTAATGTGTATTTAGAGTTGCTGTTTGTTTTGGTAGTACGCGTTTGTTGTAGAATTTTGAATAACATATCGTGTCGAAGTGTGGGAAAAGTACAATGATCGTCTGGAATGGAGCAATCGCTTAAGAATTGTGTTTAGTCACACATCCGAGTCGGACCTCAATTACTGTTGCTGCGATCTGCATATTTCTCTTTCAGGTGGCTATTACAAAGCACAGATTCGGAATCTGTTTTATCTTATACTATGCCGTTGGGATTATTTTTTTGTGGTTTGCTTATAAGCGTTTTTTTATTCATTGATACGGTACTTAGGGCAGACTAAATGAATGATATGTTTGATGTATATCAAAGTGAATGAGAAGCAGAAAGTGCTTTGAATATTTTCTCTCTTTCCTTCAACTTTAAATGCAGCGTTCCCGAGGCCTATCAGAAGAAATGTGCCAGACGTTTATTTTTTTATTTCTCCTATTCAGTATCGAGTTATGTATTTGTACTTGGCTGATCTCATCAGAATTCAAGTGATGCTTCTCTGAAAGTGGATTTTTGACTTGACTTAGTTCTTTATTGACACCGCTAGTAAAATATTCTTTTTAGCTTTCTTTCTTTGATTTCCTACGAGACGAAATAATTTTACATATCTATTGGTTTTTGTGACTGCTTAAAAGATTAATGGAAAAGAATGTCTGCCTTATATTGTAATGGAAGTGGCGTCATTATTTATTCTGAGTGATTTACTGGAAGTAGCAGAGAAAGAGTAAGTGATATTAGTTATAATTCTGCGTGACCCTGGGTACACAGTTGTCCGTGCAGGACGTTGTGAATGTGTCCAATATTACACCCATGCTTGAAGGTATAGCAGCGCACTGGATAAGATGCCAAATGAGTCATAGAGAAACATGGAGACTTACAGGAATTCAGAAAAAAATGAGGAGAAAATAAGAGGAAGGGAGAAATTGGAGCAGGTGGGAAAAGTACGAAGATGTGACAGAAGACTGAGAAGAATTCAATGGCTTCTTAAAACTGGTTAGTTTAAAAAAAGGTGATTGTAAAGTGATCCCGTTACAGGCCCGGTGTGGCCCAGAGGGTGGGTAGAGGTATAGCTCTACTCTTTCATGACTGCGGCACTGGAAAGCGATGAGTGGTCAGCAGCACGCCCCGACCACACTTTATCCCCTGGAAAGACACGGTACCCATTTTACAGGAGGCTGGGTGGGCTCCAGGGCCGGTCTGTACGGGCGGAAAATCTCGTCCCCACTGGGATTCGATTCCGAACCGTCCAGCTCGTAGTCAGTCACTATACCGACTGAGCTACCGGGCCTACAAAACTGGTTACTGTATTTCCGTATTTTCATTTTAGAAGGTACCGTCACTAATTAGTTGAATCTGAAAAGGGTAAGTTTTGTTATCCAACGTTGCGTTTCTAGGCTTTGTACGTTCATTTCAGCAACTTACTGCATACGATTAGCGATGTTAGAAAGAAAGTAAAGATTCTAAAAAGAATAAAAGCTAAAAAATGAAAAGAAATAAAGAGATGAAACATAATAAAAGCGGGCGAATTTGAAAGACAAATTGATTGACATTTGACTTTATATTGCGATGTATTATTGAATGTCGGAACTGTAAGTGGAGCCACGTTTTGTAACACTTCCGAATTGACACTTGCACGCATGCACCACGCGAGCAAACACTTACACGTATTGATTGTCAAAAGACGTAACAACAAAGACACAATTCTCAGAAGCTCTGGAAATTTTCTTGAAAATTCCGGACGCTTAAAGAAATTAGGCGATTGGGTTCAACAGCTTCATTGTTTGTTGTCTTTTAGCTTCACAAGAGTTTTATTGGCGATTTATCTTCATAGTCCATCTGATCCGTTTAACCCAGAAGAAAAAGTCAAGGGTAGAGCGACCGGTGAATGGGCTGGCTGGCCGTATGTTCCCCCACAACCAAACTATATTCGTAGTTGAGATTCAATTGAGTTTGAGCGTCGTTGTTTCAGAACCACTTCGATAATATGTCCTGGAAATAAGAAGCTATTTCCGACAGAACTTGTAGCTCGTTTTCCAGTAAATTTTCATAAGTAGTAATTAACTGAGTAGTTACATGAAAATAATGTGCATCTCGTCACATAAAAAATTAAAAACAACTAATAGTGTTTAATAACAGCTTATCAAAGATGGGAATCGAACACATACTGATAAACCTCTATCAGTTTTCACTCGAAGTAATCACGCTACTAACACCTTGACGTAGGTCAGACTTTAAGTGGGATATCCTCGTCATTCGGAGTTTTGTGTCTCCAGGATTTCTTACAGCCTCTGGGGACGCCCATGAGTGGAAGGTGTGCGATTTTGTTTTCCAAATAGGTGATCAGTGGAACAGAGGCTTGCAGCTGGAATTGTGCGACAGATCGTCAGGGGAAGCTGGGTGGAAATGGAATTTAGTTCGTTATGTGCAAGAAAGGCTACCCACATAATCAGCGACGGTAGATTTCCTGACGTTCTTGTCGAACGAAGGACAAACTTACTTAACGACTACCTGTCGTCCTGAAAAAACCAAGCCCTTGTCTGTCTGTCTGTCTATCTGTCTGTCTGTGTTGCTATATATGTACCGTATGCGTTCATGTGTGAGCCGGAGTCATTCAATGATTATATGGTCTAACTGCGTGATAAAATATTTGATTTTCATACTGATAATGTAACTGACTGGTGAATGAATGAATGAAGTTGTGTGATATTATTGTAGGGCGCATGATTCGTATGGTTTTGAATTTTTGGCTTATCATTTACAATTCTTATCTCCATCGAATCAAATCATTTGCTCATAATCCACATTTTTTTATATTCTCCGAAATATCTCTACTGTGTTTATTGCACATGTAGAATGTTTCCTGATCATCCATTTTAAAGATCTTTATTGAATCACCGTCACGTTATAATATCTGCATTGATTTGGTGATTCATCTGCTTCACGCCCTGATATTTGCACCGTAATAAAATTAAGGCGAAAGCGTTTCAGATCTGTTAAATTATCCGTGAAGAGAAAATGTCGAAACACGAACTAATGAACAACCTGTGTTTCCAGTCAGACGTCGTTATATGATCTTCATTTATTACCGTCGATTAATTTCGACAGTTGTGTGCAAAGAGAAGTCTTGCATAGTGTAAATGCCCGGATACATTTTCTGGACAAGTGCAGAGAGAGCATACAGTTAGAAGGAAGCGCGGAGCAGATGACCACATAAATTATGAGACTAACAGTACATCGGGCTGTTGTACACAGAGACGTGAATTATGAAGATGAACAGCGGATCAGGACTGTTGACAGTCTGTGGCAGATGTATGCTCTGTCCCCGTAAAGGTCTGCAATTTATATGAGCGCTGTCTTGTAACACGGTTTTGTATCTTCAGGTTTCATAAAAATCGCGTAAAGTTTTGAGTGATCGAACACCCCTACAATTTTCAAAAGCAGTTCGTCGGTGTTGTGATTATTTAATGAAATATAAGACTCCCTAAAAATAAATAAACCAACTACAATACGCCTTCTGCTATGAGACACCTCAAACCCCTTGAATGACACTCAGACCTCTTTTTTAGGTTGTTCATACCGTGCATTTTCTTATATTCCATATTTAAAAAAAACCAAAATTGCAGTAATTAAAATACAGTAAAACAAACACAAACAAACTTCGTATCAGATGCCAACACCTACATGTTTCGGCACCCAAGTGCCACCATCAGGGATTTTTTTCAACAAAAAAGGTTCGAATGTCCAACAGTATTCCAGGTGAGGGCTGTTTGCACATCTGTTTGTAATCAGTCGGATTTTCGCCTGGAATACCTTTGGTTTTACGAAACTTTGTTGCTGAAAAACTCCCTGATGATGGCACCTTGTTGCCGAAACATGTAGGAGCTGGCATCCGATATGAAGCGTGTTTTGTAATCTGCTTCTATGTATTTTAATTAGTGTATTTTGTTCGTTTGTAAAGGTGTTGGAACTTCCGAAATATTTCGGCCCAGCTGGGCCATAATTTGCGGGTCACACCAAATAGACCGGGAAATATAGAAGAGCGAACAATGTCTACAATAATGAATTATGTGGGTTGCTAATAAGAAGATTATATAAAATTCAATTTGCAAATTAAAGTTTAGAGATTAACTTACTTTAAAATTTAGGCTTTGAAAACGCGATTACTCACGCGAATAATTCCATAAAATATTGCTGAAGAATAAAAGACCAACTTGATGCCATTTGCTATTTTATTTCACTTCTTATGCGCTCAAAATTTTTCGGACATTAATATATACATCAACAGGAGCTTGCGACTGTGCTGTTGAATTACCACATTGGTCGTATTGTTCTTGGTTCGATGAGTGTTGGAGATTCGGTGTGGTTGGGTTGGAGTGGTATCCGTGTTGCAGGCTGAAGCTTGGATACCACTCCAACCCAACCACACCGAATCTCCAACACTCATCCAACCAAGAACAGTACGACCAATGTGATAATTCAACAGAATAGTAGCAAGCTCCAGTTGATGTATATATTAATGTCCGAAGCATGTTGAGCAGATAAGAAGTGAAATAAAATAGCAAATGGCATCAAGTTGGTCTATTATTCTTCAACAATTACAATGACGCACGGCCCAACAAACATAAAATTCCATAAAATATATTGATTCATTTTATTATCACTGCCATGTTCCTACAAAGAAGGTGTTTTGCCCTATTCTTAGGTTTTACGTGTTTGTGTCTACACATGTTGGGACACATTATGCGAATCGGTCAATGTTTTTTTTTGTGTCTGTAAGATCAAACGTTATGACGGATGTGTGCAAGCATCTGAATAAAATCGTGACTTTAAATGCAGAGTCCAAATTTGTCATCCGGATTAAGAAATTCCGATTTTTATCCATTTTCTACCCGAATATTTTTTATGATCCTGCGGAAGGCAGTTAGGCCAGCTTTGTCACTCAGCACAAAGACAGAGAGTGAGAGAGAGAAGGGGGGGGGAAGGTTTCACACTCGGTGCTGTGTAATCTGTGTGAGGTGATTTACATTGCAACAGTAGTGTTTCATTCATTATACATTATATTAGTGCCGTCAATACACAACATATGCAAAGACCAGTTGTACTAATACATCTGGTCTTTGCATATGTTGTGTATTGACGGCACTAATATAATGAATAATTGAGGGTACACAACGGGATGGCTGCCTTGAAAAAAGGAGTTTTTCGTCCACAATAACGGAATATTAAAGCTACTGAGATGTATAAAATAGTAATGAAGGCATTTGTAAAATACGTTCATTTTATTTGAGTATATTTGTACCTGCCGATCCCATTGGCAGCTCGGTCTAAGTCGTGGCCCTGCTGCCGCTGGCTTGGTGGGATTGTGGGTTAGAATCCCACCTGAGGCATGGATGTTTGTCCCTTGTAATTTTTGTGTTTTGTCAGGTAGGTTTCTCTGCTTCGGGCTGATCACCCCCGTCCGGATGAGTCCTTCCGAGTGTGGTGTGTCTGAGTGTGATCGTGAAGCATCGATAATGAGGAGGCCCTGGCCCACTAGGGGCTGTTGCGTCATGGAAAAGAAATGCTTATACCTAACGCTCGTCTCCTATGAAATGGCCAGAGAGAAAGTAGAAATACACTATGCTTTCTTATGCGATATCGAATCTAGGTTACTGTAATGTAATTTGCGGAACAAAAGCTGATGTTGACAGTCATATCCGAAGAAATGTGTTTGAGATTCAACAAATAATTTTGTTTTTATATTCTAACGTGTAACATTTCTTGTACTTGCAGGTAAGGTGAATGTGCATGTACCAAGGACCTGCATTGCTCTACTGGTTGAGCAGTAAGTTGTTTTTGTATTCAGTAAGTAATTTTTATTGCTAAACTGATCCTCTGTGTGGTCGTGAAACCTGGTCTGTCATGCCAGAGGAACAAAGAAAATTATTTTGACTAAATAGGTACAGGTATCTAGTCAATAACACAACAAATATTCCTAATGATGTTTATTAGAAGATGATAAAACAAACCTGCGTATTTCGGCCTATTCCGGCCATTATCAGGTTTTCATCTGAAAGAGTATTAGTGTTTATTAGATTTATGCGGTTATGTAACGATGGTGAGATCTCACCATCTGTGGTTTTGATTATTACTACGATGAAGAGACGTGGGTGGGGGGGGGGGTGTTCTGTAATGTGGGTATTGTGCTGACTTGGGGTGCAATACACGCGTAGATGTTTATAAATATTTGTTGTGTTATTGACTAAATACCTGTACCTATTTATTTATACACACAAAGGGGATGGAAAATTTCAGAATTTCAGAATTACTGGGACTAGTTGAGAAAATCTGGCTCAAGCACTAGCCTTGTGTCTTGTTAAGTTTCTATGTAGATTCTAAGATTGAGTCTGCTCTTTTCGGCCATTCTTCTGACTTGCCTCAACGTGGCTTTGCTACATCTTCTTTCGCAAGTTGATATCACGTATTTTGGTATCGATAAATCGAGGCGATATGGTATCTGGGAGGTATATTTTTTCATAATTATTCACCGTTTCGCCAAATCGAATGGTTTCTTCGAAGCATAATATATACACTTAAATATCGATTACGTGGTGCAAAGACAGAATTCCGCCCATTGCAGAAGATTATGCATGATTACATCGGTTATCAGGAAGAAAGAAATGTGTGAATAACCATTCTGTTGCGTAAAGCAAATGACAGGAAATATGCTCTTTGACTTCTTATAATAAAACCAGCTAGATGCACTAATTTCTCAAATTTATTTTTGGAATAAAACTCTACATGTTTCGGACAGTTCCTCTGTTCATCATCAGGATTTTTTCACTGTACACACAGCAATAGTGTATGTCACACAGGTTTGCTGACAGCTTGCGAGCAAACTGTCAGCAAAACTGTGTGACATACTATTGCTGTGTGTACAGTGAAGAGCTCCTGATGATGGACAGAGGAACAGTCCGAAACATGTAGAGTTTTATTCCAAAAATAAATTTGAGAAATTAGTGCATCCAGTTGGTTTTATTATAAGAATTTATCACGATGCACGGTCACCTGAACGCCATATGCTTTTTGACTGTTTTATTATCTAAATAATTTAACGTTTTAGACACAAGTAGTCTATAGATCCTCATTGCAGTATATTGTATTTAAGTTACGGAAATATTAGTATGCCTAAAAACAAATTCAGCATGAAATATTTAGTACTGAATGTAACTATGCGCTGACACGACTTTTGATAAGTATATGTAGACAATGATTTGATGCCGATTGAAAAGTCTATATGGATGCAGGATTCCATATCAATGCCATTTCTCCTATGTCCTCATCTTCCTATCCTCACTGCTGGCTCACACCTTTGTTTGTTTCCCGTACGGAAGAACGCTGAGCGTCCTTGCAGTGTATGAAGGTACCGGGTGTTTATAAGAAACTGTCCTTCTTCTCTGCACATCGACAATGCCGATGAAATTAAACTTTTATTTTCCGTTAAATTTTGAAATTCTCTAACTCTCTGCCAGTTCGTTGTTTTTGTATTAATATTATATCTCTAACGTTCGTGTGACATCATTAAGGACACAATAATGTAAAATTTGTCTTCACGGAAGGTACGTGTTTCCTTCTACTTTAATCATTTCAGAACGTTTCCTTTTTTTTCTGTATTCATTACTTTTTCGTTGCCCCTTTTTTTTTGTCTTTGTCATCTGTCAGTTCTTTTTTACATTTTCTTTTCTCCCATTGTGAAGTGTTTCAGCGTACTAAATCAAAAGACATTTGATAGTCACTAATTAGAATTTATGGACTAAAACTGTCAGATAAAATACGTATATTCCTTTTTATGTTGACGTAAAACTACAATTATTCAGTATGTCTGACACCTTAAAATTTTCAACAGTTCGATGATTTAAAATATATATTTCATGCAGTCTGTTGAATCATAAAAATTACCGACATGTTCTACCATGAATCATAATCACGAAGTTTTTTCAGTAAGTGTTCTTAATGCAGGTCTGTATCCTAGTATTTACTGCTGTTTTAATCGGTTTCAACTGACATTTAGACGTAATTTAACGTGTTATAGTCGGACCTCCAATATGAACGATTGTAAACAAGTTTAAATATTGTAAATCCTGTACGAAGTAACGGGGTAAATTAGTGACTGAGTGGCCAAGTTTATTGAGCAGCGTCCTTACGGAGAAACAGATAGTCAAGCAGCTGGTCAAGATATTCTCCGCCTCATGAGGAACTGACCTTCTTACCGGACAGTACTCAGAGCCATTTCATTGCAGTCAACACGGTACATACCATTTCTTTAAGATGTGTTCTGTTCCCTTCACACTCTCTGGCTATCACTTCCTGTTCTGCAAATTTCATTTTCTGAAACACATTACAAATCCCACGTATCCCATCCTTTTTGTTTAAAATAACACAACCAACCATCTGGTACACTTTTAAATTGATTTGTTTCCATCCCGTTGTGTATATATACCTAGGTTTTTTTTATTAAGTCTACCGTATTTACACAACATATATTGTTGGCTAATGTTTAGTTAAACAAGCTACATGTTTCGGCCTTACTTGGCCATTATCAGGCTTATAGGAGATTAGTATCAATTAAGGTACAAATGTTCGCTGTACCTATGGGATCCCATTGGTTTACATTGTCTTTGCATCTACTTAAAATTAGTTATTTGGATTAAGTGACAAAAAACTGCGCAATACACAGTGCATAACCCAACTGTGCACACCAACCCTCACATACACGAATAATCGCCACAGTATTCCCACACACCTGGAACCAGTGCAGCCACAACTGTAGTATAAGCTACGATCCGCTGGTGAACTCTACAACATTTTAAAAGTTTTATGTAAAAAATTTGTGTGTGATTGTCACTTAATGCAAATAACAAATAACCAATGGGAACCCGTAGGTACAGGGAACATTTGTAGCTTAATTGTTACGAATCTCCTGTAAGTCTGATGATGGCCAAGTAAGGCCGAAACATGTAGCTTGTTTAACTAGACATTAGCCAAAAATATATGTTGTGTAAAGACGGTGGACTTAATGAAAATACTAGGTACACTTTCTTGAAACATACATTTATTTATTTATTTATTAGCCTCTCCTAGCCATATTTGTGTTTTATGAATTTGTACTTTGTTGGATTTATTGTTTGATGCTTATTTTGATGGCACATTTGAAATGCTTTACAAAGTACCATTACTTGGTTCAGAGAAGTCCGTGAAAGGTTACTTCTTACTCAGTATTTCATCTTGTTTATAGAAGGAAACAATTTTTATTTTTACGGAAAGCCTATTCTGATCTCATTCGTACTAACGTTTCTACCGCACTCTTCAGCATTTTATTATACTCCTATTAAAACTCTGAAGAGGAATTTTGTAATAAAGTTAAATGCCAACTTGATGCAACTAGGTAAATTTATTGATGTATTCTTAGCTCGACATGTTTCGGGTACATACGACCATCATCATGAGCATTAGATATTGAGTTACAACATATGGTTTTCTGCACCGAGTTTTTGAATGGGTGGTGGTCTTGAGAGCTGCTGCGTAGGTCGTGTGTACGGTGCGGATGGTGCACGGCACAATTACCTTGCTGCATCAAGTTGGCATTTCACTTTATTTCATGAGGAAGATGCACGGTCAAACAACCCACAAAAAAATTATGTACTTTGGAATTACTCGCTTGCTTAATTAAGAATTTATTATACAGGGTAATCTAAAAGAATTGAACACTCAAAAATTTACTACTCTGCAACTAGGTATCGTATGAACATCCAGTATACCCCCAGTTGTAGAGCTATCCATAATTGTTTCGTGATTTTGGCGCTTGAAAGTTGCAAGCATTTCCGCCACCAGAGTGCACCAGTGTTCATCGTGGTCACTGTATTGTTCAACTCGCTTTTAATCACACTGTGTTAATGTGTTTGTCCACTTAACTAGCCACTTGTTTACTTTGTACTAACGAATCTTCATTTTAACTTATCAGGCTAATTACATCCGAGATTTAATATTACATAACACTAAAACTGTTTGTCCCAGTGGGCAAAACAGCGTGTTATGCTGCTCTTTGAGAGCGCGTGCGCAGGTATTCGACTTCATTTCATTGCTTACACATGCATGAAGTAATTCGTTGTTTAACATTAACCAGTGCAAGCGAATCAGTTCAGACAGAATGGCTTCCCCCCTCCCCCCCGTCAAGAGGCCCCTTGCACCACAAACTCTAGTGTTGATCGACCCCTTTCTCGTAACAAGTCAGTAATTGATTTCTGCGGTCAAATTAACTGTACAGTTTCAATATTCTGTCCTTCTTCAAACAAATTTCAGCATTGGCGTATTCCTGGTATGCGGATATTTAACCAAACCGAATTTGGACAGGGCTGTATAAAGATCGCCTTCGTGGGATGGACTGATGTGTTCTCCTGGAGTACATTGCTCTGTTTTGCTTAGGTTTTTGCCATTTGTGCCAACACTAAATATGAATGAATCTTCTTTTCTTGTATTTCATGACAAATTCGTCAAATAGAGGAATAATTTAAACTGATAAATATGGGGTAATTTCACAATACAAATATAGTTAGTTACAATTAATATGAACTTCTCTGTCTGACATACCAGCAGCAATAGTTTCTGATCCAATCGATTTTGTAATCCCGTGTAAATGTTTAACCACGGAATATTGTTACTATAAAAACACCAAAAATAGTCAGACAGGCCTACGCCTCACAGCTGTGGTTTGTCGACCAGTATTATTAATTAATTAATTAATCGTTGTTTCGCCGTGCCGTGGCTTGCATCTCACAGCAGAGACATGAGTTCATTCCCAGGCCAGTCTCTGTGGAATTTGTTGTCGACAAAGTGGCACTGGTACAGGTTTTTTTCCCATATATCCTTATCAGTATCATTGCAGTAATTTTGTATACTTGTTTATCTGTCACCGACGCTACTTTTACTTCGTAATTAATAACGTGGTTACATAACATTTTGTTGTAACTGTCAACTATACATTATTATTGTTGTAATTTTTGTTGGTTGACCGTGTATATTGTTGTAGTTGTCTTGTGTGTGTTGTTATCTTATGTGTATTAGTTGTACTGTGTGTGCAGTGCTGTATTTTTTAGATGCCGGACTGCTGGCTATAAGTCAGTATTCGGAAGGTCCTGCGACACAGGTTTTTCTTGGTTTCCTTGTGCCTTAAAACAAATGCTGAGATGGTTCCCAAGATTCCAAGTTGCCACTACATGCTTCTCATGTAGCCCTCCCGACTTGAATTTATTAATAACCAATTTCATGTTTTGTATACATGTAAAATAACCACTGCCACCGGGTGACAACCCAATCGCAGCAAATAATAATAATAATAGTAATAATAATAATAATTATTATTATTCTTATTAGGAGTATTTAAAAATCCCATCCTAAATAAAGCTCTGCGTAGTTGTATGGAACGTGTCTCAAACAGTGACCAGAGTAAAACCTAAGGTCTAATGTTAGGGTACAATAATGGGACTGCGGGTTCAACATTGGAGGCATATAAATTTGCGCCTACCATGTGACATATCGCTTTATATTAGTATGACTGGTTACATGTGTATCTGCACCATTATACTGGAACAGTTTTTTTTATGAATACCTCTATCCGATAATAATTTCAAACTATTTCAGCCACATATTGCAAGAAACTATTTCACTCGCGTTGGGTTAATTGAATGTATGTTGGTGGTGGTGGGGTTCAGTAAGGAAGGGGAGAACTGAGAGGTGAAATGAATGTTGAGTGAGGGGACGAATCTGATCTCCTAATATCTAAATGCGTTTCGATGTTTGAAATTCAAGACAGGGGTTAGTGAGCTCTTATTTTTGAGTGCAGGGGGAGTGAGGAGGGGCGTGACAATAAGAGAAGATGAGTAAGTTCAGACAGGACTTCGACGGTGTGTAAGTCAAGTCATACAAGAGGGAAATAAATGAATGGAGAAAGGGCTACAGGGAGCAATAAACAAAAACGTAAAATAGGCAAAAATTAACGAAGAGCAGGATGAGAGAGTTGATGTGGAATAGAAGGAAGGAGAACTGAAACCGCAAATACATAGACACGAACGCAATTCCTGTGTGTTTCCATTAATTTATTCTTTTATTTGTTTGGACTTCCCCTGGAATTTGTTAAAAGACGCACTGTTGCCATATTTATAGTTATTTGAGACCTCAGTTGCTGCTTATTCCCTAACTCGTCAGAATTCACTGTCCATCTCAAACCTTCCTCTCTGTGCTTAATAGGACATTATATTTTACAAACAATGTCAACACGAGTGGAATATGTTACGATTCCAAAGCACAGAATAAATCCCTCTTGGCTCTACTCGTTAATTGGTCGCTGAACCGATATTCCTCCCTCTTCCATCATCTCAGTGTGAGATTTTTGTAAAAAGCTTAACGGTAGATGGAGGGTATTTAAAATGAAAAACATCAACATGCATTAACTCACCCTTTCTGTGTTTCTTTGCTTTCAATTGACGCGTAAAAAATGTTAGCGTCAATTGAACTACTATTAGATGGATTCTGTAAGTCATTAATTTGTATATTTAAGAAAAATGGGTTATGTTGCCATCAACCAATCTCTGCAGATATTTTAACTTTTAGAAACAGATTCGGATAAAAAAAACTTCGCACATAACTTTATACGTTTATTTTAAATAAATTAATATTATGTTAAAATTGCTGTCAGGATAAAGAGAAGGTAAGAGTAAGGTACCGATCTGTTTGTTCCTGTTGGGTTCAGTTCTACATTTTTGTCCTGCTTCTAGGCAATAATATTACAGATTAAAAGCTTAAAATATATTTGGTTTCGAAACATTTGCAAGAGCTATACAGGAGAATCCTCCGTGTCAAAAACGAACATTATTGACAATTGCCAACTCGACAATCAGTGGTTAAGAAAGAAAATTAAGGGATGGTGAAAATTACATAAGCAGCAGCTGTATTTTTGTTTCCTTCCATGTAACATTATTAAGAGTAACTCAAGGTCGTTGGCCTAAAACACGTATGGGGAAATTAGATCTATTTATGGAGAATTTTATTTCAAAAAAACCTGAAGGAAAACTTAGGTGTGTATTAGGGGGTCACATTAAGGTGGAATAATGGTGTGAGACCTGAAAGTAGCCTCCATAACAAGCTTTCGTGAAGAAAATGATGATATTTATCTCAGTATTTAACCAACTTGATGCACAAAATTTGTTTCACAATAAGTTTTATTTCATGCCTCTAAATGTTTCGAGCACATGTGCTCATCATCAGGAGATCATCATCACACCTATAGGTGTGATGATACCAGAGGCTGTGTAATGCAATTTTGACCTCCTGATGATGATGAGCACATGTGCTCGAAACATGTAGAGGCATGAAATAAAACTTATTGTGAAACAAATTTTGT